>Ga0209023_10000031_pt1 | contig 254043 bp, 246 predicted proteins | sample LakOneMetagenome_FD_187468 | JGI IMG/M metagenome (GOLD analysis project Ga0209023, IMG submission 187468) | Freshwater and sediment microbial communities from Lake Erie, Canada (SPAdes) (version 2) | ecosystem: Environmental > Aquatic > Freshwater > Lentic | place: Lake Erie, Canada... | reverse complement strand
GTTCGGACGGAAGTCAACGGTGTCTTCGTACAACCCATCCAGCAGCAGGCGGGCCACTTCCGTCATGCGCGCTTCGGTGTAGCGGTAGGCGGCGGGCCCGTCGCCATCGATGTTGCCGAAGTTCCCCTGCCCGTCCACCAGCGGATAACGGGAGGAGAAATCCTGTGCCAGGCGCACCAGGGCATCATAGATCGACTGGTCGCCATGCGGGTGGAAGCTGCCCATCACGTCGCCCACGATCTTGGCGGACTTCTTGAAGGCCGTATTGGGATCGAGCCGGAGCTGCCGCATCACATGCAGCAGGCGCCGATGCACCGGCTTCAGGCCGTCGCGCACGTCGGGGAGCGCCCGGTGCATGATGGTGGAGAGCGCATAGGCGAGGTAGCGCTCTTCCAGCGCATCCTTCAGTTCAATGCGTTCGGCTTCTTTCGGGGTTTCCGGGGGCTTTACGGGCTTGCTCATGATTCGCGGCGACTATAGCCGATCAGGGGCATTGAAACCGCTTGGAATTCCTGAATTGCCGGCCTTCCGGCAGCGCTACAGGCGGGCGGAAAACACGATGGCCTGCATGGGGCCTGAAATTTCACCCCGGCCGTAACGGGCCTCCAGCTTCCGGCGTGCCGCTTCGGTGGCGGCGGCGAGCCGTTTTGCATCCCGCGTTTCAATTTCGTTGCGCATCGGCGTTCCCTGGCACAGGCCGACCGCCGCCCATTCGGCGGAGGGCGCGGTGCAAGGGAGCGTGACCGTTTCATGCCTGATATCGCTGAACCCGGCTTCCCGCAGGGTTGCCACGATGGCCGGTACATCGAAATAGCCATGCGGCAAGCGGCGAAGGAAACTTGGCGGGTCTTCGGGAAAAACCTCCGCCACGCCCTCAACAACGGTCTCGGTGACCGGATTCTTGCCGATGCTGTCCCATACATTGAAAATGAATGTTCCGCCGGGGCGCAGCACCCTGCGTGCCTCCCTGTATCCTGCCAGCCTGTCTGGAAAGAACATCACGCCGAATTGGGTTACGACAACATCGAAACTGGCATCGGCGAAGGGCAATCTGGTCGCGTCGCAAGCCTGCCAGGTGATCTTCTCAGCCCCCGGCTTTCCCGAGGCAATATCCAGCATGGCCTGATTGAGATCGGTTGAGGTGATTGCAGCGGAGGGAAGCCGCGACGCCACCGCCAATGTGACGAAGCCGGTTCCGGCTGCTGTCTCAAGAATGTGTTTCGGCGCGAGCGCGGCGATCCGCTCCGCCATATCATCGGCATAGGGCTGGAAGAGCAGCGGCCCAAGATAGGCCTCATATATTTTGGGAATGGACCCGGCAAAAAACTTGTCCAAGTCAGCCATGGCAGACCCCGTTCACCGGATGCAGCCATAACACACTTGCCTGGCGCGTTACACCCGGCTGACCGCCACCTTGACGATGGGCTTCTTGCCCCAGGCCTGGTCCGCCGCGCGGCGGACGGCGGTGCGGATGGGTTCGGCAACCTTGTCATCATCCTTGCGGCGGGGTTTGGGGATCGACGCAAAGCCCTGCTCCACGGCTTCCAGAAGCTCCTCCTCGAAACCTCCGGGCAAGCCGTCCGCGATGACCTGCGGATCGTCAGCCAATTCCATCTTGGCATTGATAACCACGGCGACGAACACGATGCCGACGAAAGAGAGCTTGCGGCGCGCCCGCGCGGGGCCATCCTCCACCGGCACGATCAGGCGTCCGTCCACATGCAGCCGGCCCGCGGGCGCTTCATCGATGTTCTCCACCGGTCCCGGGCACAGCCTCGCGATATGGCCATCCTGCGGGATCAGCGTTTCGGCAATGCCGCATTCCCGCGCGAAGAGCGCCTGCTGGCGGAGATGGCGGGGTTCGCCGTGCATTGCCACCACGGCGCGCGGCTTCAGCCAGCCATAAAGCTTCTTCAACTCTTCCTGGCGAGGATGGCCCGAGGTATGAACCAGCGCATCATCGGAGGTGATGACGTCCACATCGAGCTTCGCCAGATTGTTAAGAATCCGGCTCACGTCCTTCTCGTTGCCCGGAATGGTCTTGGACGAAAAGATTACGAGATCACCCGCATCGAGCGAAATATTGGGATGCTGGTCCTCGGCGATGCGGGCGATGGCAGCGCGCGGCTCGCCCTGGCTTCCCGTGCACAGCAGCATGATCTTGTCGTTTGGGAGGTATCCGAATTCCTCCTCATCGAGAAACTCCCCCGCATTCCGCAGATAACCACAGGCGCGCGCGGCTTCGATGGTGTTGCGCATGGCGCGGCCGGCGATCACCACTTCGCGGCCATTGGCGCGCGCGGCTGAGACGGCCGTTGCAATGCGCCCCACATGGGAAGCAAAGGTGGTGATGGCAACGCGCGCCTTGGCATTGCGCACGATGTCGTCCAGCGTGGCAGCCACGTCTGTCTCGGAGGGCGAATGGCCTTCGCGCAAGACATTGGTCGAGTCACACACCAGAACATCCACGCCCTCCTCGCCGATTTCGCGCAAGCGCTTTTCATCCATGCCCTTGCCGAAGCCCGGATAGGCGTCGATCTTCCAGTCACCGGAATGGAGAACAGTGCCCTGCTTCGTGCGGATGCAGAGTGCGGTGGGCTCCGGGATCGAGTGTGTGACGGACACGAACTCGACGTTGAAAGGCCCGATATCGACTCGGCCTCCCTGCGGCACCGTGATGACCTCCACGTCACCATCAAGGCCCGCCTCCTTGAGCTTGAGATTTAGAACCTGCGCGCAGAAGGGCGTGCAATAGACGGGGCATTCGAGCTGTGGCCAGAGCCACGCCACGGCGCCCAGATGATCCTCGTGTGCGTGGGTGAGGACAAGTCCTGCGAGGTTTTTCCGGTTGCTGGCGATGAAACCGACATCCGGCAGCACGACATCGATGCCGGGATCGGCGTCATCACCGAATTTCACACCGAGATCGACCATCAGCCATTGGCGTTCGTCCGCGGTGCCGAGGCCATAGCAGTAGCAATTCATGCCGATCTCACCGGTGCCCCCCAGCGGCAGGAAGACGAGTTCTTCGGGTCGGCTGGTTTTGCGTTTGGCGTTCATGGGTGTCTCTGTCTGAGCGCCTCGACGGCGGCAAAGCGCACGTCTCCGGCGTGGATGGTCTTGAGCGTGCCGTTGGCAAGCGAAAGGATCAGTGCACCATCAGGCGCGAGGCTGCGAAAGATGCCGGTGATGTGTTCACTGCCGGACTGGACGGTTACGGCCTCTCCCAGCCCGATCGCATGTTGCTCCCAAAGTTGGCGAATCCGGCCGAAGCCTGCGCCATCATTCCAGATTGCGAGATGATGTGAGAGGCTGCGATCGAGCGCATGGAAAGCACCGGAAACCTTCGCTTCTGCCCCTCCGCGCGCCAATGATGTGACGGGATAAGACGTATTGTCCGGGGAATGCGCGACGTTGAGGCCGCAGCCGAGTGCCAGCACCGTGGGCGAGTTCGCCGCCACTTCGACAAGGATGCCGCAAATCTTGGCACCATCGACAAGAACATCATTGGGCCATTTGATCGCAACGGAACGGCCAGGCAGCATGCCGGCCACCGTGTCGCGCACTGCCAGAGCTGCCACGAAACTTATCTGTGCTGCGGCCTCCGCTCCGGCGGAGGTTGTGAACAGGAATGTCGCATAGAGGTTGCCCGGTTCCGAGACCCATGAACGGCCCAGCCTTCCGCGCCCGCCTGTCTGCTCATCGGCCAATATCCACAACGGCCCCTGCTCGCCCGTGCCGCTCAGCCGCAGGGCTTCGGCGTTGGTGGAATCGATCCGCTCGAAATGGAGAACGCGGTGCCTGCTGGCCAGCATCAATGGAGCGGAAACGCCTGCGCCGCCGTATCCGCGAAATCGAGAAGCGGGCTGGCGTACAGCACGAAGAGCAGCACGAAAGCGCCTGCCGCATAGGCCACCAGCTTCACCTCGCCGTCCATCGGATCAAACGCTTCGGCGGGCTCATCGAAATACATGAGCTTGACGATGCGCAGATAATAATATGCGCCGATGACGCTGGCGATAACGCCCAGCACAGCCAGCACATAAAGCCCTGCCTGAACCGCCGCCATGAAGGCGAAATATTTGGCGAAAAAACCGGCCAGCGGCGGAATGCCGGCCAGCGAGAACATCAGCATGGCCAGAACGAACGCCATGCCTTTGTTGGTGCGGGCCAGTCCGGCGAGATCGGAAATCTCCTCCACCTGCCGCCCATTGCGCCGCATAGCGATGACGCAGGCGAAGGTTCCGAGCGTCATCAGCACATAGATGATCATGTAGATCACCGTGCCGCGAACGCCCTGCTGCGTGCCGGCCGCCAGGCCCACAAGGGCAAAGCCCATATGGCCGATCGAGGAATAGGCGAGCAGGCGCTTGAAGTTGCTTTGCCCAATTGCGGCGAAGGCGCCTAGCACCATGGAGGCGATCGAAATCACCACAATGATCTGCTGCCATTGGTGCGTGGCGGGGCCGAAGGGCATCATGGTCACACGGATCATCAGCGCCATGGCCGCGAGCTTGGGGGCCGAGGCGAAGAAGGCGGTGACAGGTGTGGGGGCACCTTCGTAAACATCAGGCGTCCACATGTGGAATGGCACGGCGGAAATCTTGAAGGCAAGGCCCGCCAGCACGAAAACAAGGCCGAACACCAGGCCGATCCCCGCCCCATCCTTGCTGATCACGGCGGCGATATCGGCGAAGTTCACCGAGCCCGCGAAGCCATAAACCAGGGATGAGCCATAAAGCAGCATCCCGGAAGACAGGGCGCCCAGGACGAAATATTTGAGTCCCGCTTCGGAGGAACGCGCGCTGTCACGATTGATGGCGGCGACCACGTAAAGCGCCAGCGACTGCAACTCGAGGCCCATATAAAGAGCGATCAGCGAATTGGCCGATATCATCATCATCATGCCGGTGGAGGCGAGCAGCACCAGCACGGGATATTCAAACGCCGCCACTTTTTCGCGCTTGAGGAAGTGCACCGACAGCACGAGCGCCACGGCGGAGGCAAACAGCGTCACCACCTTCAGCACGCGGGCGAAGCCATCGACCACGAAGGCGCCGTGAAACGCCGTTCCATTGCCCACGAACAGCACCAGCACGGCAGCAAGCGCAAGCGCCAGAATGGCGCCCAGCGTGGCGGCATTTCCGGCGTCATCCTTGCGGATGGCTCCGAACATGAGGAGCGCCATGGCTGAGACCGCCAGCACGATTTCTGGAAGAACCGCTCCGGCTCCGGCCTGGGTGAGAAACGACATCCGTCAGACCCCTATTGCAACGTGGCCACGGCAAGCTGATGCGCGGCGGCGGCCGCGGCTTGCACGGGTTTGAGAAGGTTTTCGACCGTGTTCCCGAAGATGCCGAGAATGGGCGAAGGATAGAAACCGAAGAACAGCGTCAGCACGGCCAGCGGCCCGAGAGTCGCCAGTTCACGCGGCGTCATGTCGGCGATGTGGGCAAGTGATGATTTTTCCAGCTTGCCGAATACGACGCGGCGATAGAGCCACAGGGCGTAGGCCGCGGACAAGATCACGCCGAATGTCGCAAAGAACGCGACCCACGTGTTGTTCTTGAACGTGCCCAGCAACGACAGGAATTCGCCCACGAAGCCCGACGTGCCGGGAAGCCCGACATTTGCCATGGTGAACAGCATGAACACCGTGGCGTAAAGCGGCATGCGGTTCACGAGGCCGCCATAGGCCGCGATCTCGCGCGTGTGCATGCGGTCATAGATGACGCCGACGCAGAGAAAAAGCGCGCCCGAGACAAGCCCGTGGCTGATCATCTGGAACATCGCGCCATCGACGGATTGCCGCGTCATGGCGAAAATGCCCATGGTGACGAAGCCCATATGCGCCACGGAGGAATAGGCGATGAGCTTCTTCATATCTTCCTGCATCAATGCCACGAGGGAGGTGTAGATGATGGCGACGACCGAAAGTGTGTAGACAAGCGGCTGAAAATAGACGCTGGCATCCGGAAACATCGGCAGCGAGAAGCGCAGGAAACCATAGCCGCCCATTTTCAGCAAGATCGCGGCCAGGATCACCGAACCCGCCGTCGGCGCTTCCACATGCGCATCCGGAAGCCAGGTGTGCACCGGCCACATCGGCATCTTCACCGCAAAGGAGGCGAAGAAGGCCAGCCACAACCAGGTCTGCATCTCAGCCGGAAAGCCGGGATGCCGCGTCAGCAAAGTTGCAATGTCTGTCGTGCCGGCATGCCAATACATGGCGATGATCGCCAGCAGCATGAGCACCGATCCAAGCAGCGTATAGAGGAAGAACTTGAACGACGCATAGACGCGGCGCGGGCCGCCCCAGATGCCGATGATCAGGAACATCGGAATGAGGCCCGCTTCGAAGAAGACATAGAACAGCACAAGATCAAGCGCGCAGAACACGCCGATCATGAGCGTTTCCAGCACGAGGAAGGCGATCATGTATTCGCGCACGCGCATCTTCACATGCCAGCTGGCGAGAATGCAGATCGGCATGAGGAAGGTGGTGAGGATCACGAAGGGCATAGAAATGCCATCGACACCCATGCGGTAGGAGGCGGCATCGCCCAGCCACTTGTGTGTTTCCACAAACTGGAAACCTTGCGCCGTAGGGTCGAACTCAATCCAGATGAGGAGCGACACCAGAAAGGTGATGATCGTCGTCCACAGCGCGCCATAGCGGATGTTGCGGAGCGCGGTTTCATCCTCGCCCCGCTGCGCCAGCAGGAAGAGCACGCCCACCAGCGGCAGCAAGGTTACCAGCGTGAGAATAGGCCAACCCATCAGTGTCCGCCCTTGAAGAGAAACCAGGAAATCAGTACCGCCACGCCGATCAGCATGGCGAAGGCATAGTGATAGACGTAACCCGTCTGCAGCCGCACGACGCCGCGCGTGACATCAACCACGCGGGCGGAAACGCCATCGGGGCCGAGCCCATCGATCACCATGCCGTCGCCCTTCTTCCAGAAGAAGCGGCCAAGCCACATGGCAGGGCGCACAAAGATCAGATCGTAGAGCTCATCGAAGTACCACTTGTTGAGCAGGAACTTGTAGAGCGGCTCGTTTCGCGCCGCGAGTTTCGCGGGAAGCGATGTGTCGCGGATATAGAACAGGACGGCGAGGAGGAAGCCCAGCGCCATTGCCACGAAGGGTGACCATTTCACCCATTGCGGGACAGCGCCTTCCCTCTCCATTTCTTCCATGACGGGGCCGTTGGCGAGCGCGCCATGCCAGAAGTCGTGGGCATGTTCGCCGATGAACCAGTCCTTGAAGATGAAGCCGGCGCAGATGGCGCCGAGCGCCAGAAGGAACAGTGGCACCAGCATGACGGGCGGGCTTTCATGCACATGGTCCATGGTTTCCTTGTCCGCATGATTTACGCCATTGAAGGTCATGAAGGTGAGACGCCAGGAATAGAAAGATGTGCAGAAGGCGGCGATGATCAGCATCACGAAAGCAAAGCCCGAGCCGCCGACGAAGGCGGATTCGATGATGGCGTCCTTGGAGTAATAGCCCGCCGTGAAGGGAAAGCCGGTCAGCGCCAGGTTGCCGATCACCATCAAGATGAAGGTGATGCGGATATAAGGCCCCAATCCGCCCATCTTGCGCATGTCCTGTTCGCCAGACATGGCATGGATCACCGATCCCGAGCCGAGGAACAGCAGCGCCTTGAAGAACGCATGGGTGAAGAGGTGAAACACGCCTGCCCCATAAGCCCCCATGCCCAGCGCCACGAACATGTAGCCAAGCTGGGAACAGGTGGAATAGGCGATGACGCGCTTGATGTCGTTCTGAACCAGCCCGACGGTGGCGGCAAAAAATGCCGTGACAGCGCCGATCACCACCACCACGTCCTTGGCATAGGGGGCGAGCTCAAACAGCGGCGAAAGCCTCGCAACCATGAATACGCCGGCCGTCACCATCGTGGCGGCGTGGATCAGGGCGGACACGGGTGTGGGGCCTTCCATGGCGTCCGGCAGCCATGTGTGGAGCAGGAACTGCGCGGACTTGCCCATGGCGCCCATGAACAGCAGCAGGCAGAGCACGGTCAGCGTATCGGGCTGCCAGCTCAGGAAGTGCATCGTCTTGCCGGCGGCTGCGGGAGCGGCGCTGAAGATCGTGTCGAATTCCACCGACCCGAACACCATGAAGCAGCCGAAGATGCCAAGCGAGAAGCCGAAATCGCCGACGCGGTTGACGACGAACGCCTTGATGGCGGCCGCGCAGGCGGAAGGCCGCTCATACCAGAAGCCGATGAGGAGATAGGACGCGAGACCAACACCTTCCCAGCCGAAGAACATCTGGACGAGGTTGTCGGCCGTCACCAGGGCCAGCATGGCGAAGGTGAAGAGCGAGAGATAAGCGAAGAAGCGCGGCTGGTGCGGATCGTGGCTCATATAGCCGATGGAATAGACATGCACCAAGGCCGAGACAGTATTCACCACCACCAGCATCACGGCGGTGAGCGCGTCGAAGCGGATGGTCCAGGGGGCCTGCAGCGTGCCCGAGGTGATCCAGGCAAAAACAGGCGCATGCACCGTCTCCTGCCCGGGCAGGCGCAGCACGTCGATGAACAGCACCCAGCTCAGCACAGCTCCGAGGATGAGGAGTGCCGTTGTGAGATACACTGGCCACATGGGGCCATCATAATGCCCGCCATGATCGTGGCCGTGGTCATCATGGCCATGGCCGGCATGGGCCGCATGCGCATCGGCAGGCGCGTGATGATCGCCATAGACATCGGCATCACGGCCCATGTTCTTGAACAGGCTGGTGCCGAAAAGCCCGGCGATCAGAGCGCCGAGCAGCGGCAGGAAGACGATGGCGTACAGCATTCCCCGTCAGCCCTTCATGAGATTGATGTCTTCAACCGCGATCGTGCCGCGGTTGCGGAAATAGGTAACCAGAATGGCAAGCCCGATGGCCGCCTCGCCCGCCGCCACGGTGAGCACCAGCAGCGCGAACACTTGCCCGACGAGATCGTTGAGCGCGGTCGAGAACGCCACGAGATTGATGTTCACCGCCAGCAGCATGAGTTCGATCGACATCAGAATGATGATCACATTCTTGCGGTTCAGAAAGATCCCAAAGATGCCGATGGTGAACAGGATCGCCGCAACGGTCAGATAATGTGGAAGCCCGATGGCCATGATCAGATCCCCTGCCCCGGTTTGACCTTGCGGATTTCAATGGCCGTTGCGGGGCCACGCGCCACTTGTGCGTCAATCGACTGGCGCTTCACGCCCGCCTTGTGGCGCAGCGTCAGCACGATGGCGCCGATCATGGCCACCAGCAGGATCAGTCCTGCCGCCTCGAAATAGTAGATATAATCCGTGTAGAGAACACGTCCCAGCGCCTGTGTATTGGTCACATCCGAGGGCGTGGGAGAGGCGGTGCGCAGGCTCCCTGGATCGATGATCCAGCCGCCCACAGCGAGGATCAATTCACCCAGCACGATCAACCCGATCACGCCGCCCACCGGCAGATAGTTCAGCATGCCCTGGCGCAGTTCGACGAAGTCGACGTCGAGCATCATCACCACGAAGAGGAACAGCACGGCCACCGCGCCGACATAGACGACAACGAGGATCATCGCCAGGAACTCGGCGCCCATGAGGATGAAAAGCCCCGCCGCGTTGAAGAAGCACAAGATCAGGAACAGCACCGAATGCACGGGGTTGCGCGAGGAAATAACCATCACGGCGGAGGCCACCGCGAGAGCGGAGAAGAGATAAAAGAAGAATACTGCGGCCATGCGATCAGTCCTCAGCGATAGGGCGCGTCGGCGGCGAGGTTCGCCGCGATCTCGCGCTCCCAGCGGTCGCCATTGTCCAGCAGCTTCTGCTTGTTGAACAACAGTTCCTCGCGTGTTTCCGTGGCGAATTCGAAGTTCGGCCCCTCGACGATGGCATCGACTGGGCAGGCTTCCTGGCAGAAGCCGCAATAGATGCATTTCACCATGTCGATGTCATAGCGGGTGGTGCGGCGCGTGCCGTCATTGCGGCGGGGGCCGGCCTCAATGGTGATTGCCTGCGCCGGGCAGATTGCCTCGCAGAGCTTGCAGGCGATACAGCGTTCCTCGCCGTTGGGATAGCGGCGGAGCGCGTGTTCGCCGCGGAAGCGCGGCGACAGCATGCCCTTTTCATTGGGGTAGTTGATGGTGGTCTTGGGCGCGAAGAAATAGCGCATCGCCATCACCGTGGCGGAGGCGAATTCCTTGAGGAAGAGTGAGCGGGCTGCGGCTGCGACTTTCATCTCTCGATCACCCCATCAAACCTTTGAACCTGCTGCCCAGCACATATCCGAGCACAGGCATGACAAGCAGCGACTGCACGCGCAACAGCAGCATGATGCGTGCGGGGTCGATGCCCTGCGACTGCGTGAGCTTCGCCTTTTCATGCCGCCAGCGCAGCGGCGGATAGACAAAGCGCTGCACCACAGCCAATTCCAGAAGCCCGAGGCCGAGAAAAATCAGCCCGCCCGTAATGCCGCCGAAACCCATCATGGCGCCCACCCGAACGCCACCAGAACGCCAGCCGTGAGGGCCACCCAGAACAGCGAAAGCGGCAGAAACACTTTCCAGCCCAGACGCATCAGCTGGTCATAGCGGTAGCGCGGCACGATGGCCTTCACCATGGCGAACATGAAGAAAACGAACAGCAGCTTGATGAGGAACCAGATCACGCCGGGCACCCAGTTCAGCACCGGCACGTCGATGATCGGCAGCCAGCCGCCCAAAAACAGGATCGACGTCATGGCGCACATCAGCGTGATCGCGACATATTCGCCGAGCATGAACAGCAGGTAGGGCGTGGAGGAATATTCCACCATGAAGCCCGCGACGAGTTCTGATTCAGCTTCCACCAGATCAAACGGCGGGCGGTTGGTTTCCGCCAGCGCCGAGACGAAGAAGATGATGAACATCGGGAACAGCGGGATGAAATACCAGTCGAGGAAGGAGTTCGGCAGGCCGAGCATGGTGCCCAGGCCCGTCTTCTGCGCATGCACGATGTCACCGAGGTTCAGCGAGCCCGCGCAAAGCAGCACGGTGATGATGACGAAGCCGATCGAGACTTCATAGGACACCATTTGCGCCGCCGAGCGCAACGCCGACAGAAATGGATATTTCGAATTCGATGCCCATCCGCCCATGATCACGCCATAGACGCCCAGAGAGGAGAGCGCGAAAAGATAGAGGATGCCGACGTTGATATTGGCAATGGCCCAGCCATCGGCCACCGGCACCACAGCCCACGCCGCCAGCGCCAGAACAGACGTTACCAGAGGAGCAATGATAAAGATGCCCTTGTTGGCGCCATCAGGAATCACGACTTCCTTGAAGACGAATTTCAGCAAGTCGGCGAAGGACTGAAACAATCCCCAGGGGCCAACCACGTTGGGGCCACGCCGCATCTGCACGGCTGCCCATACCTTGCGGTCGAACAGGATCAGGAAGGCGACGCCGATCAGCAGGATGACCAGCAGTAGCACGCTTTCGAGGAGATAGCGGACCACAGTGCCGAGCATCGTGTCATACATCCAGTTGCGGATGATGCCGAGAACACCGCTTTCGTAGATCGCCCAGCCCAGCGCCACGATGCACACCAGCGCGATCAAAGCGGCGAGCGCGGCGATGCCGGTATTCGAGGACGAGCGGCGGGGAGCGGAGGGAATGCTGGTCATCATCTCACTCCGCAGCTTCCAGCGCACGCGTGTTCTTCAGGGCCGAACACTCGGCCATGATCCGTGACGCGCGGGCAATGGGGTTGGTGAAATAGAAATCGGTGATGGGCGAGCGGAATGGTTCGGCGGATGTCTTGCCCGCCGCATTCGCGAGTTCAGAGAGCAAGGCCGCATCAGCGGGTATCCGCTGGTCAAGACGCGCCAGATGCGGAGCGACGCGATACATGGCGGCGCGCAGCTCATCCAGATTGTTCCACGGCAGCGTTGAGGAAAGCGAGTCCGAAAGGGCACGCAGGATGGCCCAATCCTCTTTCGCGTCGCCGGGCGGGAAGGAGGCGCGGTGTGTCATCTGCGCGCGCCCTTCGGTGTTCGCGTAGGTCACGGATTTTTCCGTATAGGCCGCTCCGGGGAGGATGACGTCCGCACGGTGCGCCCCAGCATCGCCATGAGTTCCCTGATAGATCACGAAGGTGCTGCCGAGCGCCGTTGTGTCAATTTCATCGGCTCCCAGAAGGAACAGCACATCAAGTTCGCCATTCTTCGCGGCAGCGAGAATCTCCGGGGTCGGTTTTCCGCCATCCTTGGAAGGAAGCGCGCAGACATCGAGCGCGCCCACGCGGCCCGCGGCTGTGTGGAGAATATTGAAGCCGTTCCAGCCTTCCTTGATGACACCAAGCGATGAGGCCGCCTTGTAGGCGGATGCCAGCACCGCCGCGCCATCGGGCCGCCCAAGCGCACCCTGCCCGATGATGAACATGGGCTTCTGCGCCTTGGCGGGCTCATGGGTTTCAAAGGTGGCGAGCGTATCCGGCCCGGCGCCCAGATAATTGTAGGGATAGGTGAGATCGGCGCGCTCACCGATCAGGCCGACGAGGCAGCCGCCCTTCAGCACCCGCTTCAGGATGCGGGCATTGAGAACCGGCGCTTCGATGCGCGGATTCGTGCCGATGAGCATGATGGCATCGGCCTCTTCGATGGCGGCGATGCCGGAATTGAAGAGATAGCCTGCACGGCCACCCTGCTCGCCCAGGGGCGAGCCATCCTGGCGGCAATCGATGTTCTTGATGCCCAACTGCTCAGCCAACTGACGAACCGAGAAAGCCTCTTCCGCGCCAACGAGATCGCCCAGGATGATGCCGATGCGCTCAGGCGCCGCCGCCTTGAACTTCTGCGCAATGCGCAAAAAAGCCTCCGGCCATGTGGCGGCACGCAGCTTGCCAAATTCACGGATATAGGGCTTGTCCAGCCGCTGGTTGCGGAGTCCATCCCAGACAAAGCGGGTCTTGTCGGAAATCCACTCCTCGTTCACGTCGTCGTTGGTGCGCGGCAGGATGCGCATCACTTCGCGGCCGCGCGCATCGACGCGGATGTTCGAGCCCACCGCGTCCATGGTGTCGATGGTTTCCGTCTTGCGCAGTTCCCAAGGCCTGGCCTTGAATTCATAAGGTGCTGAGGTCAGCGCGCCAACAGGGCAAAGATCGATGATGTTGCCCTGAAGGTTCGAGTCAAGTGCGAGGTTGAGATAGGTGGTGATCTCCATGTCCTCGCCGCGGCCGGTGGCGCCCATCTGGTCGATGCCGGCCACTTCGGTGGTGAAGCGCACGCAGCGCGTGCACTGGATGCAGCGGGTCATCTCGGTCTTGACCAGCGGCCCCAGATATTTCTCTTCCACCGCCCGCTTGTTTTCGTGGAAGCGGTTTTTGGAGATGCCATAGGCCATGGCCTGGTCCTGCAGGTCGCACTCGCCGCCCTGATCGCAGATCGGGCAATCCAGCGGGTGGTTGATGAGCAGGAACTCCATCACGCCCTCGCGGGCCTTCTTCACCATCGGCGTATTGGTGAAAACCTCCGGCGGTTCGCCGTTGGGGCCGGGACGGAGATCATTGACCGACATCGCGCAGGAGGCCTGCGGCTTGGGCGGACCGCCCTTCACTTCCACCAGGCACATGCGGCAATTGCCGGCAATCGACAGGCGTTCGTGATAGCAGAATCGCGGCACTTCGGCGCCCGCCTGTTCGCAGGCCTGCAGCAGCGTCACGCCGTTTTCGACTTCCAGTTCCACGCCGTCAATTTTGATCTTTGGCATCAGGGCTTACCTACTCGGCGGCGATGCGGCGAACCGCGCCGTCATGATCGGGGTTTGAGGCGTACTGGTCGATCCGCTCTTCGATGACATTGCGGAAATGCGCGATGAGGCCCTGGATGGGCCAGGCCGCGGCATCGCCCAGCGCGCAAATGGTGTGGCCTTCAATCTGCTTCGTCACGTCCAGCAGCATGTCGATCTCGCGCTTCTCTGCGCGGCCTTCTGCCATGCGCGTCATCACGCGCCACATCCAGCCCGTGCCTTCGCGGCACGGCGTGCACTGGCCGCAGCTTTCATGCATGTAGAACTTGGAGAGGCGCGCAATCGCCCGGATCAAGTCAGTGGATTTGTCCATGACGATCACCGCCGCCGTACCGAGGCCTGAGCGGAGCTTCGACAGCGAGTCAAAATCCATCGGCGTGTCAATGATCTGCGCGGCGGGCACCATGCGCACGGACGAGCCGCCGGGGATCACCGCCAGCAGATTGTCCCAGCCGCCGCGCACGCCACCGGCATGTTTTTCGATCAGTTCACGGAAGGGAATGCCCATCTCCTCTTCCACATTGCAGGGCGTGTTCACGTGGCCGGAAATGCAGAAGAGTTTGGTGCCGACATTATTGGGGCGGCCGATACCGGCAAACCAGGAAGCGCCGCGCCGCATGATGGTGCCGGAAACGGCGATCGATTCCACATTGTTGACGGTGGTGGGGGCGCCATAGAGGCCGACGTTCGCGGGGAACGGCGGCTTCATGCGCGGCTGGCCCTTCTTGCCCTCAATGCTTTCCAGCATCGCGGTTTCCTCGCCGCAGATGTAAGCGCCGGCGCCGTGGTGCACGATGATGTCGAAATCCCAGCCGTGCACGTTGTTCTTGCCGATGAGGCGCGCCTCATAGGCCTGATCCACGGCGGCCTGCAGATGCTCGCGCTCGCGGATGAATTCACCGCGCACATAGATGACCGCCGTATGCGCGCCCATGGCGGCCGAGGCCAGAAGCGCTCCCTCGACGAGGAGATGCGGATCCCAGCGCAGGATATCGCGGTCCTTGCAGGTGCCGGGCTCGGACTCATCGGCATTCACCACGAGATAATGCGGCCGCTCGCCGATCACCTTGGGCATGAAGGACCATTTGAGCCCAGTGGGAAACCCTGCCCCGCCACGTCCGCGAAGGCCTGACGCCTTCATTTCGTTCACCATCCAGTCGCGGCCCTTGTCGATGAACGACTTGGTGTCCACCCAGCAGCCGCGCTTGCGCGCGCCGTCCAGCCCCCAGTCATGGAGGCCATAGAGGTTGGTGAAGATGCGATCCTTGTCAGCGAGCATGGCGTCGTCTCACTTCTTCTTTTTCGGCTTTTCGCCGACCGGATTATCCGGCCGCCAGCCCGTGGCGAGTTTTTTGGACTGGCTGATCCAGTCGTCGCGCTTGGCGCGGCCCTTGAAGCCCTCCAGCCGCTCATCCACCCAGGCGAGTTCCTTGGCCGTCCACGAGGCGATCTGGTCGAAATGCCAGACGCCCATTTTGTTCAGCAGCTTCTCAAGCGCGGGGCCAACGCCCCAGATGAGCTTGAGGTCATCCGCCTTTGAACCGGCGCGCGGCTTTTTCAACAGTTCTGGCTGGCCTTCCGGCCGGGGCTTGGGCTCAGCCTTGGGCTTTGCGGCAGGCTTCGCCGCCACAGGCGCATGCATCGGCTTGCCGGGATGGTCTTCGATTCTGATCGGCTTCGGCGCACCGGGATTGGTGATCTCGACGGCCTTCACTTGAGTTGAGGGGCGCGGCGTTGTCACCGGCGCTAGCACTTGAGGCTTCACCTCAGCCTTGGCCACCTCTTCACTCGCGGCGCGCACCACGGATGGTTCCTCACGCTTGATCGATGCAGCCACGGCCGCAGCCGTTACCGGGCGGCTCTCTTCCGGCTTGGGAGCCGAAGCTGCGGGAGCCGGCGTTCCGGCGGGAACGGTGGCAACTGGTGCAGGTGCCGGCGCCGCGGGGGGCGTTGCTTCGGCCGGGGGTGGCGGCGGGGGCGGTTCCACGCGCACGAATGTCCGCTGGCCGCTATAGAGCGCGGGGTCCGTCAGCGTGTTGGGGCCGCCAAGCGGTGCTGAATATTGCCGGCCATCCTGGGGCCCGGGTTTTATGGGCCGGCCCGCTTCGATTTCGTCAATCAGCCTTTCCAGGATCTCCGGCGTCAGGTCCTCGTAAGTGTCCTTGAAAATCTGGATCATCGGCGCATTCACGCAGGCGCCGAGGCATTCCACCTCTTCCCAAGAGAGCGAGCCGTCGGCATTCAGATGATGCGGTTCGTGATGGATGCGGTTTTGGCACACGGCTTTCAGGCCTTCCGCCCCGCGCAGCATGCAAGGGGTGGTGCCGCAGACCTGGATATGTGCCTTCTTCCCCACCGGCGAAAGCTGGAACATGGTGTAAAAGGTGGCGACTTCCAACACGCGGATGTCGGGCATGTCCAGCATTTTGGCGACATATTCAATCGCCGGGCGCGTCACCCAACCTTCATTCTGCTCCTGCGCCCGCCACAACAGCGAGATGACCGCGGAGGCCTGCTTGCCTTCGGGATATTTCGCAATGGTCTTCTTTGCCCACGCCAGATTCTCCGCATTGAATGCGAAGCTGTCGGGCTGAACAGGATCGAGACGGCGTACGGACATCAGTTTGACAGCCTGTTGTAACAGACGAACCAAGATTGGCCGGGATATTTGCCCGGATTGTTCGCAGGGTTGGAAAGCCAGGCATTGATCGGACTTACGAACGCATGAAACTTTTCCATGCAAGCTAATCCTGCCTTCGACACGAGAGAGGGAACATTTTCGAAATTGAGATATTCACCGGAACTGACGTTCAGCCATCTCCCATAGGAAGTCACATTGCAAGCGACGGGGCTTTTAACGCCTTCAACATGGCAGGAAAGTCCATGCATTTGGGGTAGCGTCGCCCACCAGAAAGCACCACAGAAGATCACAGCGGCAAAACTCGCCCCCAGCGATACACCCGTTGCAAAGCTCGCCATCACCGGTCCACCTCACCAAACACGATATCGAGAGAGCCAAGAATGGCGGAGACGTCCGCCAGCATGTGGCCACGGCAGATATGGTCCATGGCCTGCAGATGCGCGAAACCGGGCGCTCTGATCTTGCAGCGGTAAGGGCGGTTGGTGCCGTCGCTCACCAGATAGACGCCGAACTCGCCCTTGGGGGCTTCAACGGCGGCATAGACCTCACCCGGCGGCACCTTGTAGCCTTCGGTGTAGAGTTTGAAGTGATGGATCAGCGCTTCCATCGAACTCTTCATCTCGGCGCGCTTGGGCGGCACGATCTTGCCATCCCTGGACGACACGGGGCCCGTCTTCTCGGCGCCGGAGAGCCGCTCGATGCATTGCTGCATGATCCGCGTCGACTCCCGCATTTCCTGCATGCGGATGAGGTAGCGGTCGTAGCAATCACCGTTCTTGCCGATGGGAATGTCGAAATCGAGTTCGGAATAACATTCATAGGGCTGCGCCTTGCGCAAATCCCAGGCAGCGCCGGAGCCGCGCACCATCACGCCGGAGAAGCCCCAGGCAAAGCACTCTTCAAGCGATACGACACCGATATCCACGTTGCGCTGCTTGAAGATTCGGTTCTCGGTCAGAAGCCCTTCAATATCGTCCAGCACCTTGCCGAAATGCTGGCAGAAGACTCCGATATCATCGATGAGCTTCTGCGGAAGGTCCTGATGCACACCGCCGGGGCGCACATAGGCGGCGTGCATGCGCGAACCGGAGGCCCGCTCATAAAACACCATAAGCTTCTCGCGCTCCTCAAAACCCCAAAGCGGCGGGGTGAGCGCGCCCACGTCCATGGCCTGCGTGGTGACGTTCAGAAGATGCGACAGAAGCCGGCCGATCTCTGAATAGAGCACGCGGATCAACTGTCCGCGCTTCGGCACTTCGATGCCCAGCAGGCGCTCAACAGCCAGCGCAAAGGCATGTTCCTGATTCATCGGCGCCACGTAATCGAGGCGGTCGAAATAGGGAACGGCCTGCAGATAGGTCTTGTATTCGATCAGCTTCTCGGTGCCGCGATGCAGAAGGCCGATATGCGGATCGACACGCGTGCACACCTCGCCGTCGAGTTCAAGCACGAGGCGCAGCACGCCGTGGGCTGCGGGATGCTGCGGCCCGAAGTTGATGGAAAAGTTGCGGGTGGATGACGGGGCAGCTTCGGTCATGTCTTGGCCTTTTCATCCCCCGGGATGACGTAGTCGGATCCTTCCCAGGGCGAAAGATAGTCGAACGACCGGAATTCCTGCACCAGCTTCACAGGCTCATAGACGACGCGTTTGGCTTCATCGTCGTAGCGCACCTCCACCAAGCCGGTGAGGGGGAAATCCTTGCGCAGCGGATGGCCTGCAAACCCGTAGTCGGTGAGGATGCGGCGGAGATCGGGATGATTGGAAAATAACACGCCATAGAGGTCGTAGGTTTCGCGCTCGTACCAGTTGGCGGCCGGGAACGCCGGGATCGCCGTGGGCACGGCAGTATCCTCATCCACCTCCACTTTCACGCGGATGCGGCGGTTCTTGTAAGGCGCCAGCAGATGATAGACCACATCGAAGCGCTTTTCGCGTTCGGGATAGTCTGCCCCGCAGATATCGGTGAAGCAGACGAAACCACATTCCGGGTCATCGCGCAGGAAGGTGAGGACGCGGACGATATCCTCAGTCCTGGCGCTCAAGGTCAGTTCGCCGAACGCCAGGGTTTTGCCGGTGATCGATGCGCCAAGCGCCGCGGCGATGTGTTCGCCAAGTGCTTCAAGGGTGTCTGCCATGTTCAGCGCTCGATCGTGCCGGTGCGGCGGATTTTTTTCTGCAGCTGCAGGATGCCGTAAAGCAGTGCCTCTGCGGTGGGCGGGCAGCCGGGAACATAGATATCCACGGGCACGATGCGGTCGCAGCCACGCACCACGGCATAGCTGTAGTGATAATAGCCGCCGCCGTTGGCGCAGGAGCCCATGGAAATGACGTAGCGCGGCTCCGGCATTTGATCGTAGACCTTGCGGAGCGCGGGAGCCATCTTGTTGGTGAGCGTGCCGGCCACGATCATCACATCCGACTGGCGGGGCGAGGCGCGCGGCGCAAAGCCGAAGCGCTCCACGTCATAGCGGGGCATCGAGGCCTGCATCATCTCAACCGCGCAGCAGGCGAGGCCGAAGGTCATCCACATCAGCGAGCCGGTGCGCGCCCAGGTGATGAGGTCATCCGACGCCGCGACGAGGAACCCCTTGTCGGCCAGCTCGGCGTTGATGGCCGAGAAATAGTCCTGCTGGGCGGGCGTGGCGCGTTCGATCAATCCCATTCGAGGGCCCCTTTCCGCCATTCATAGATGAAACCAATGGTGAGAATGCCCAGAAACACCATCATGGACCAGAAGCCGGCGACCCCCACTTCCTTCAGCGAAATAGCCCAGGGAAACAGGAACGCCACTTCCAGGTCGAAGATGATGAACAGGATGGAGACGAGATAGAACCGCACGTCGAACTTCATGCGGGCATCATCAAAAGCGTCGAAACCGCATTCATAGGCGGACAGCTTTTCGGGGTCGGGATCGCGGAAGGCGATGAGAATCGGGGCAATCAGGAGAGCCACGCCGATTCCCGCTGCAACGGCCATGAAAATCACAATCGGCAGATAGTCTTTGAGGAGGTCGTTCATGTCAGCCTGCCTTGCGTCCGTCGCTGGGAGGACAAGATTTCGCCGTGTTAGGTAGCGCACCGCATCATGAGCCGCAAGCGTTTCGGGCGTGCGGTGCATAACGCATCGGTAGCCCCGCAATGCACTGCCGCAAAGCCCTAAATTGTCGCAGCGCAAAACAAAACCGCCGGTCACGGGGATCGGCGGTTGAAACGATCAGGGTGGAAAGATCAGGCGGATGCCTGGTCCCTGCGGCGGCGATAGCCGATGCCCGCAACGCCGGCCAGAGCCGAGCCCAGCAGAACCATGGCGCCGGGAAGCGGAATGATGCTCACATCATACTTCACGTTATCGATGCCGACGTAGCCATCAGAGCCGATCTGGAAGACGATCTTCGCCGCTTCTGAAACCGCCGTCGCAACCGTGAGCAGCGTGCCGTTGGTCACATCGGTGGAGGTGAAGGCCGCGAGCGTGCCGGAAGACAGCAGCGTCCAGGTGTTGCCGACGACGCTGTAGAACTTGTAGGTTTCGCTGCCGCAGCCGCTTGCGCGGGCGCAGAAGGCGTCAAACGACACGTTCGTCAGCGCGAAGCCGGGATTGGCATTCAGCGTGATCTGCAGGCTGCCAGTGCCGAAATTGGCGTTGTCATAGGCCCAGTCGCCGAACAGGCCCTGAGCGAGCGTATGCGGCTCTTCGCTCCAGTACACGTCCTGCGACGCGACCAGATCGTGAGTTGCATTGGCGCCAAACGAATTCGGATCGTTCGTCTGATAGCTGAAGTCGACATAGGCCGAATCCGCTTCCGTGCCATTAAATGCCGTTGGGGCATTCGGATACAGCCCCCCGCCGTCGTTGGTGCCGCCTGTACCGGAGTAATAGAATTCAGTGTGGACGGTTCCCGCCGAAGCCGGCACTGCAAAAAGGGCCACCGCCGCGAGAGAAATTGCAATACCGAGCTTGTTCATAGGGTCTCCAGACTGAAGCAATGTGCTTCAATGTACGATTGAACGGGTTTCTAGGTCGTAGCGTTGCGCCATGTCAACAATCCGGGACAACCATTAGTCCAATGCAGTTTAGATATGACTAACGGCAGATTCTTCCTGCAGGAGGAGGAAGTTAATCTTTCAATTTTATCAAGCCCGGAATTGCGTGCCGCCCTCCCTCTCTCGGAGTGGCGCGAGTGACGGGGCTCGAACCCGCGACCTTCGGCGTGACAGGCCGACGCTCTAACCAACTGAGCTACACCCGCAATTCACGGAGGCGGGTGATAGAGGACGCCCTACCCCCTGTCAAGCTGCGGTTCAGCGCTTTTTGGCCGTCACTTCGATCTCGATTTTCATGCGGGAATCAACAAGTCCCGCCACGATCATGGTAGAGGCAGGGCGGATGTCGCCGAAGTATTTGCGGAGCACTGGCCAACAGGGTTCGAAATCTGCGGCAGAGGGCAAAATATAGTTAACGCGCACGACGTCGGCCATCGCAAAACCTGCCTTTTGTAAGGCCGCGTCAATATTCTTTAACGTTTGTTCCGCTTGCTCCTCCACCCGGTCTGAAATGGTATGGGCGGCATAATTGAAGCCGGTGGTACCTGATACCCAGCACATATCGCCATCCACGACAGCGCGTGAGTAGCCGATTTCCGCCTCGAATTTGGAGCCGGACGAGATCAGGGTGCGGGTCATGAAGGGTTCTCCAGGTCGATATTGTGATGCTCAGCCAGCCACTGGCGGTCGGACGCATAGCGCTGGCGCAGCATGGCGATTTCAGCCGGGCTGGCAAGAGGCGCCTTGGCCGCGGCGAGGCATCTCAGGAGAAGCGCTTTTGCCTCCTGTAGACTTAGGAAAGGCCCCCCATCCGGTCCATTGCGTGGCCGTAAAACGTTTCCTGCCAGCAGCCTCGCAGCGGTTTGGAGGTCGGTGGCATCCTGCACGTTCTGCCGCGCAAGGCGGCCCAGAAGGTGCTGCAATCCCGGGCGTTCCCGCAGACTTATCTTGGCGTTCAGCGCTGCGGCCTGTTGATGGAGCGTGGGCAGGATTGCATGCGGCGCCGCATTCGCCCGGCCGAGCATTTTATCCTTGAAAGCCCCACTGTTCAGAAACAGTTCCAGTGCCGTCAACACTCTCCGCCCTCCATCGGTGCGAATCGCCTCCAGCGACTCGACCATGGGTGGGGCGATTCCCGAAAGCTGCTCCACGACATGCCTGAAACTCGTGGCGGGGCGCAGCGCATTCTCTGAAAATGTCATAAAATCAGCGGCTTCACCGCGCAACTGGGCGATCCGGTAGAGGGATTTGAGCCAAGCTGTATGTTCTCTAAGGATGATCAGTGGCAGCAGCTCGTGCCGATGGGCGATATGGCCGAGCACCTGCGTCAGGGGCCCGAGTTTCGCGAAGGCTGATCCGTTCAGGCCCGGCATCAAGCCGGGCAGGTTCTCGTCCGAGATGACCACGGCACGCCAGTTTTCCGATAGCCGCGCAAGTTCTTCCTGCACCATCAGTCCGACCGCATCGGCATTTTCGGCCTGGAGCGTATCCCCCACCATGACGCCCAGCAAGGACGGTTGGGCGCCGGATGAGAGATCGGTGAGCAGAAACACGCCCTCCGCTTCGAGAGCCTTCCTGTGATTCTCGAGATAGTGCTGAAGCGCTGTGGATGCGGCCCTGTGCAGGCCCACATGGATGGCGATTTTCATGATCCGATCGTATCGCCCCAATCAAGATGGCGGGCGCTCCGGAACGCCTCCCTGTCCCGCCGTGCCACGCTGCGTGTTACAATTCCTTGCTCCGTACAGAGGCGGAACATTATCCCGGCCTTGGCCTGAACGGCCGGCGAAATGATGCGCGCAGGCGCGTCAGCGCAGGCCTCACGGGCGAAGGCGGCCCACGCGAACTTTTCATCTTCAAACGGCACAGCCGCCGCCTTGGCATGCATATGCGCGCGCGAACGCGGCAGGCGCACCGAGAAATGACACCAGTCCTCGCCCTCCAAGGGGCACGGTTTCCGGTGCGGGCATGGTCCGATCATCGACGCGCCGCGCTGCAACACCCGTTCACGCGCCGCACGGATGCGCGCGAACCCGGCGGGCGTTCCGGGCTCGATGATGACCAGCGCATGCCGGGCGCTGGCCCAGAGCGCATCGGCCGCCTCCGGCATCCTGTTCAGCGGCACTTCCGCAAGCGCGTAGGCGGCAATTGCCAGATCGGCTTTCGTTCCTGACTCCAGCAGCGAACCGATCCTGCTTTTGGCACCGGACAGGCCGCCTTCGCGGGCCAGGAATTCAGCCAGCGCCAGAAATTGCGGATTGTTGTCGAGCAGTTCGAATTCCTGCAGGCCGGTCCAGCAGTCGGAGGCCGCCCATGCCGCCGTGCCGGGGCCGGATCCCGCATCCAGCAGGGACTTTGGTTCAAGGTGGGGGGCCAGCCGCCTGACCTCGGCAAGAACCCGCGAGACGGCGGCGTAAGTGGCGGGCAGCCTTGTCACCAGATAGGCGGCGAGGTCGATACCCTGAGATGTGCCGCCGCCCCGATAAGTGTCCGAAAGCCTCCGCGCGCCATCGCGTTGCCCGCCTGCCCCGGCTTCTGCCAGCCAACGCTGAACCGCCTGAGAAAAGCCATCGGGTAGCGCCATTCATGACTCCCTATTCAGATTGCGCCCGGTTGCCGCAGACTACCGAACTATCTAAAGGTGATTCACGTCTCCCTCCAGCCCGAAAGGCCATTTCCCGGATGTTCGTCTCCTTCTTCCCTTCGCCACGGGCCTTCTTCTGGTCCGCCGCCCTGTGGACCCTCGCCTGCGTGCTGATGTGGTTTTTCTTCTTCAAGGAGGCCGGGCATTTTATTGGCCTTGAAAACCCGCCAGATGGAACGCCGCCGGTGATCGGCGTGATGAAGTTCCTCACCAAGCCGTTCTTGTATTTCTATATTTACTTTGCAGCTGCGGTCGCAATTTTTGCCGCCCTGTGGTGGCGGATTGATCCACATTCCTATTTTATGTGGTCAGTTCTCGGGTCGGCCCTCATCATGTTCGTCACCTATTTTCAGGTGGAGGTGAGCGTCGCCATCAATGATTGGTACGGCCCTTTCTATGACATGATCCAGGCAGCACTGAGCAAGAGCCGTGTGGTGACGGGGCAGGAGTTTATCGGCCAAATGCTCATCTTTGCGTGGATCGCACTGATCGCGGTAACCGTCGCGGTGCTTACAAATTTTTTCGTTTCCCACTACGTATTCCGCTGGCGTACGGCGATGAATAACTACTATCTCGCCCACTGGAGCGAGTTACGATCCATTGAAGGCGCCTCGCAGCGCGTTCAGGACGACACCATGCGTTTTGCTCAGAATCTTGAGGACTTGGGCGTCAGCTTCATCAATTCAGTGATGACGTTAATCGCGTTTCTGCCTGTTTTGCACTCGCTTGAATCCGCCGTTTCGGAATTGCCAATTGTCGGCGCAATTCCCTATCCGCTTGTGACCGCGTCAATCGTCTGGTCAATCTTCGGCACGGGATTTCTCGCCCTGATCGGCATGAAATTGCCGGGGTTGGAATTCCGCAATCAGCGCGTCGAGGCTGCTTACCGCAAGGAACTTGTTCTGGGTGAAGATGATCCATCGCGCGCCCAGCCTCCCTCAATTCATCAGCTGTTCGCCGATGTGCGGCACAATTATTTCCGCCTATACTTCAACTATCTCTATTTCAACATTGGACGGATCATTTATCTCCAGACAGACAATATTTTTCCCTATCTGATTCTCGCTCCAACCATCATCGCAGGCAAGATCACCCTTGGGCCGATGAACCAAATCATCAACGCTTTTGAGCAAGTGCGCTCTTCATTCCAATACCTGGTCAATTCCTGGACCGACATCATCCGCATGATCTCCATCTACAAGCGCCTCCGTGCCTTTGAGGCGACCTTACGCGGAGAGGCCCTCCCCAGCCTCGATCAGGAGTACATTGCCCAGGGCGGCGAGGCGTGAAATACCTGCGCTAGGGGGTGGCAGGACGGAGAGATGACGGTAGCGGCGGTAATTGTCGCGGGCGGATCGGGCCTGCGGGCGGGCGGCGAAGTGCCGAAGCAATATCAGATGATCGGCGGCAAGCCCGTCATCTGGTGGACGCTCAAGGCATTCACCGGCCATCCTGGCATTTCGCGTGTGCAGCCGGTGATCGGCGAAGGCCATGAGGAACTGTTCGCCGCCGCCACCGAGGGGCTTGATTTCGCCCCGCCCGTGACCGGCGGCATGACCCGGCAGGACTCCTGCCGCCTCGGCCTTGAAGCGCTGAAGCACCACGCACCGGCGAAAGTACTGATCCATGATGCGGCGCGGCCCTTCGCCTCGCAGGACCTGATCAGCCATGTCATCGCCTGGCTCGACCGGCACAAGGCCGTCATTCCCGGGATGCCGGTTCAGGAAACACTGAAATTGGCGCCCGGCGGCTTCATCAAGGCCACGGTGGACCGCACCGCCATGTGGACGGCGCAGACGCCGCAGGGCTTTTCCTTTGAAACCATTCTCGCCGCCCATCAGGCCGCGCACACGAACGGCACCGAAGGGCTGACGGATGATGCCTCGGTGGCGGAACATGCCGGCATCGACATCGCCATGATCGCCGGCCGCAGCGAGAACCGCAAACTTACCACCGCGGATGATATTGTGATGGCGGACCGCAGCCTCACGTCAGCACACTTCGCCCAGCTCCCGGATATCCGCGTGGGCCAGGGCATCGACATTCATCCCTTCGCGCCGGGTGACGCGGTGACGCTGTGCGGCGTGGCCATTCCCTTCGGTCAGAAACTCAAGGGCCATTCCGATGCCGACGCGGCGCTGCACGCGCTGACCGATGCGATTTTCGGCGCCCTGGGTGACGGCGACATTGGCGTCCATTTTCCGCCCAGCGATCCGCAATGGAAAGGCGCTGCCTCCTCGATCTTCCTCAGCAAGGCAGTCGAAAAGCTGCGGGCGCGGGGCGGCATGATCGCCAACGTGGATATTACAATCCTCGCCGAAGCGCCGAAAATCTCTCCTCATATTCCCGCGATGAAAGCCGTGCTCTGCCCCCTGCTCGGCATTGCCGCCGACCGCATCGCCATCAAGGCCACCACCACGGAAAGGCTGGGCGCCATCGGACGCGGCGAAGGCATCATGGCTTTTGCAACCGCGACAGTGCGATTGCCGTGATGTTCAGCGCCGATCTTCTCCGTGATGCTCAGGCCCTGCTCGAGGCGTGCCGGCTGCGGGGATTTCACATCGCCACGGCGGAAAGCTGCACAGGCGGACTGATCGCCGGCGTGCTGACCGCCATTCCGGGTTCGTCCGACGTGGTGGACGCGGGGTTCATCACCTATTCCAACGAAGCGAAATCACGGCTCATCGGCGTGCCGGAAAATCTGTTGAAGGCGCACGGCGCGGTGAGCGAAGAAGTGGCGCGCGCCATGGCGGAAGGAACCTTGCGGGCCTATCCTTCAGCTACGATTGCGCTGTCTGTCACAGGCGTTGCGGGGCCAGGCGGCGGCACGGAATTGAAGCCCGTGGGGCTGGTGCATCTGGCGGCGGCGCGGCAGAAGCGCCCGACGCTTCACACCCGTCTCACGCTCGGGCCCCTGACGCGGGAAGAGATCAGACTGGCGTCCGTTGCGGCGGCGCTGCGCCTTGGCCTTGCTCAGGCGATGGCGGGAGAGCCATAGAGTTTCCGCGCCCGCTCCTCGAAGGCGTTCATGATCTTGCGGACTGCGAGATCGAACATGCCCGAGAGCAAGAATTGCAGCGACCGGCTTTTCAGCGTGTAATCAACCGTGAAGGTGATGTCCGAGCCGCCGTTCGCGCCGGGGGTGATGAGCCATTCCGAGACCAGCGATTTCACCGGCCCTTCATTCGAGGTAGCCTTCACCGAGTGCGTGGCGGGATCAACCGTCACATGGCTGCGCAGCACATCCGAGATACCGAGCTTCTTGTAGGCGAAATGAAGGTCAGCCACGAAGCTGCGGCGACCATCCGGCAATTCCTGCACATCGGTGATGATGGACTTCTTCACCAGCGGAATGAACTGGTTGTATTGGCCGACCTTGCTGGCAACATCGAAAATCTGATCCACCGAATAAGGGACGTGGCGGCTTACCTTGAAAGAGCTCATTCGTCAGCGTCCGGAATTGTTTTGGCGTGCCGCGCGCAGCCGCGCGAAATCCTCGCCCGCATGATGCGATGAGCGGGTGAGCGGGCTCGCTGCCACCATCAGGAAGCCCTTGGCATAGGCAATCGTTTCATAGCCCTTGAATTCATCGGGTGTCACGAAACGGTCAATGGCGGCGTGCTTGCGGCTGGGCTGCAGATATTGGCCGATGGTGATGAAATCGATGGCCGCGGAACGCATGTCGTCCATCACCTGCATCACCTGTTCGCGCGTTTCCCCCAGGCCCACCATGATGCCGGACTTGGTGAACATCCGCGCGTCAAGTTCCTTCACCCGCTGCAGCAGGCGCAGGGAATGGAAATAGCGCGCGCCCGGCCTGATCTTCAGATAAAGCGACGGCACCGTTTCCAGATTGTGATTGAACACATCCGGCCTGGCCTCAACCACCTGCTCCAGAGCGCCATCCTTCTTGAGGAAATCCGGCGTCAGCACCTCGATGGTCGTGGCGGGTGAGGCGGCGCGGATGGCGCGAATGGTGCGGGCGAAATGCGCGGCACCCCCGTCATCAAGATCATCGCGGTCAACGGAGGTGATGACGGCATGCGAGAGGCCCATGCGCGCGATGGCATCGGCCACCTTTTCAGGCTCGTCTTTCACCAGCGCATCGGGCAATCCGGTCTTCACATTGCAGAAGGCGCAGGCCCTTGTGCAGGTGTCGCCCATGATCATGAAGGTGGCATGCTTCTTCGACCAGCATTCGCCGATATTGGGGCAGCCCGCCTCCTCGCACACCGTTACGAGGTGATTGTCACGCACGATCTTCTGCGTTTCGGCGTAGACCGGAGAACCCGGCGCCTTGACGCGGATCCACTCGGGCTTCCTGAGCACCGGCGTATCCGGCCGATGCGCTTTCTCCGGATGCCGGGGACGCGAGACCGTGTCGAGCAGCGTGACCATCAGGCCCGACTGCGGCTGCCGAAGACCAGCTTGGCCACGAGGATGAGGATGATGGCGCCCACGGCGGCGACGATCAGGTTGCCCCAGAACCAGCCCTTGAAATACATGCCAAGATCGATTCCCAGCGCATTGGCGATGAACCCGCCGAGATAGGAGCCGACGATGCCGCAAATGAGGTTCATAATCAGGCCCATCTGGGTGCGCATCACTTTCTCGGCGATGTATCCGGCCAGAACGCCGATCAGCAGCATGCCCCAAAAACCGACGCCGCCACCAATGTCCATCAGATTGTTCATGCCGCTCTCCCGGAGTCCACGGATTGAAAGAGCCCGAGATATGGCCCAGCCGTGCCGCGCTATCAAGAGCCTTTGGGAGAGGCGCTATTTCGTCCAGAACTTGATGATTTTGTCCTGCTGTTCGGGCGTTTGCTTGAGATCAGGGGGCGGCTGTTGCGCCGCGATCAGGACGCCGCCAGTCAGCAACACGATACACAGCGGCTTCACGAGCCCGCCCATGGCGGCCCCGGCCAGCAATCCGCCGAGCGATTTCCCGTGGCCAAACCACATGCTTACGATCACCGCGCCGAATGCGGCGAGAACGATGTCGAGCATGTCGAAGGCGTCAAAAAGCTGGTTCAACTGGTCCATGGCGCGGCAGAATGCGCCAGGTCTCTTAACGCATCGCTACATGTGGATGACGCGGCCATAGGCATCCAGCACGCTCTCATGCATCATTTCAGAGAGGGTGGGATGCGGGAAGACGGTGTGCATCAGCTCTTCCTCCGTGGTCTCGAGCCCCATGGCAATGACAAAGCCCTGGATGAGTTCCGTGACTTCAGCCCCCACCATGTGGGCGCCCAGAAGCCGGCCGGTCTTGGCGTCGAAGATGGTCTTGACCAGGCCCTGGTCCTCGCCCAGCGCAATGGCCTTGCCATTGGCGAGGAAGGGGAAACGGCCGACTTTCAGCTCATAGCCCGCGGCCTTTGCCTTGGCTTCGGTGAGGCCGACGCTTGCCACCTGCGGATGGCAATAGGTGCAGCCCGGAATCTGCTCCTTCTTCATCGGATGCGCGTCGAGGCCCTTGATCTTTTCGACGCAGATCACCCCTTCATGTTCGGCCTTGTGCGCCAGCATGGGAGGCCCCGCCACATCGCCGATGGCATAGAGGCCCGGCACATTGGTGCGGCCAAAACCGTCGGTCACGATGCAGCCCTTTTCGGTCTTGACGCCCAGCGCCTCAAGGCCAAGGTTTTCGATATTGCCCTGAACGCCCACGGCGGAGATCACGCGGTCCACGGTGAGTTCCTCGGTCTTGCCGCCCTGCTCGATCGTGGCGGTGACACTGTTGGCGCCCTTGACCAGCTTTGCCACCTTGGCGCCGGTGCGGATTTTCAGCCCCTGCTTCTCAAGCTGCTTCTGGGCGATTTTGGCGATCTCGGTGTCTTCCACAGGCATGATCTGATCGACGATCTCAACCACCGTCACGTCAACGCCCATGGCATTGTAGAAGGAGGCGAATTCGATGCCGATGGCGCCAGAGCCGACGACCAGCAGCGATTTCGGCATTTCCTTCGGCACCATCGCCTCGAAATAGGTCCACACCAGCTTGCCGTCGGGCTCGATCCCCGGCAGCACGCGGGGGCGGGCGCCCGTCGCGATGATGATGTGCTTGGCGGTATAGGTGCCGGGGCCGGCTGTGCCCTTTGGCTCAGGATTCTGCGGCTGGTGGGGTGTTTTCAGAGGCTTCGTCACGGTGACGGTGTTGTTCTTGCCAAGCGTGGCTTCGCCCCAGATCACCGTGACCTTGTTTTTCTTGAGCAGCATGGCAACGCCGCCATTGAGACGGGCGGAGACCTTGCGCGACCGGTCCACCACCGCGGCGGCATCATAGGACACGCCGTCGGCCTTCAGGCCATAGTCCTTGGCGTGGTTCATGTAGTGATAGATTTCGGCCGAGCGCAGCAGCGCTTTCGTTGGAATACAGCCCCAGTTGAGGCAGATCCCGCCCAAGTGTTCGCGTTCCACAATCGCGGTCTTGAACCCCAGCTGCGCGGCGCGGATCGCCGTCACATAGCCGCCGGGGCCTGAGCCGATGATGAGGATGTCGAAGGACGTATCTGCCATGATTTGCTCCTTGAGGCGCGAATAGTGAATGGCGAGCAGCGAATGAAACCATTCGCTACCCTATTCGCCCAATATGTTTTTCACCACAGGCACCAGCGCCTCGCCGATGGCCCGCGTATTCTTCGCATCGAGGTGCCCGCCGTCCGTCTTGTCCGCCTTGGCAACGCTCGCCGCATCGAAAAAATGAATGCCCTGCTCATCCGCCACGCGCTTGTAGTGTTTGGCAAAGAGCTTTGATTCCCCGATCGCATGACCCCACAGATCGTTGAACCATTCATCATCCGTCTTGACGAGATGCGGCGGCGCCATCACCAGCACCTGCGGCGGCTTGTAGTCGGCATTATAGGCGTGGTTCTTGACCAGCATCACCAGCCGCTCGATCCCCATGGAGGCGTCAAAGGCGCGGCAGCGGTTGGCATATTTGATGTCGTTGGTGCCAAGCATGATGATGACGAGATCAAGCGGCTGATGCGTGGCAAGCAGCATGGGCAGCGCCACGGCGCCATTGCGCTCCGCCTCGCAGGTGGGGTCGGGAAACACCGTGGTGCGCCCATTCATCCCCTCCTCGATCACCCGCGCCTTGCCATTGAGCCCGGCTGCCAGCGCATTCGGCCAACGGTCCGCGAAGGCGTGCCGCCTGAACGTACCGCCCTCAAACCCCCAAGTGAGCGAGTCACCGAATGCGAGAATGGATTTCATGGAGATTCCTTACAACTCATATGATGGTGCGAGGAAAATACGCATGGCGTAGGCAAGGCCTATCAAGGCAAGAGGCAGCATCATTGAGGTCAAACTCGCGTCAGAACTCATGGCTCGTCCTTCGGTGACAAAAAATAACGCTAAAACCCCACCAACAGAAGTCACGCCAACAAATATCAAAGTTGCTCTGGCGCTGTCGAACCTCTTTCCCAGATAGTTAGCGAAGTAGGCCAGTCCCAATATAATCCAGTAGAACAGTTGAACACCAAGCAGCAGCACGACTGACAATACAAGACCAAACTCATCTGCAGTGAAAGAGGAGTCTTGCTTTGGCAAACCAACCATCGCGATAGCCGTCAGACCTGTCCAAATCACGGCCATCAGAATAAAAAACCCGATAGAACTCTTGTTCATGCTAGGTGTTCTGTAACTCTCGTCTCCGGTGCATCCAATAAATCATGAGCGGGATTCGAGCGCCGCGACGCGCATCATGAGATTCTCCATGTCAGTCCGCAACGCTTCGAACTCGAGGCGATGCTTGGTTGTGAGACCGAGATGAAGCAAATTGTCCTTCCGCATTTCGGCGACCATGTCGCGCGTTTCCATCGTGGCATCCACGAGATGAATTTCTCTTTCCTGAGCGGATCTCTGCTCTTTCCTGATGGCTGCGACGTCAGCTTGAATCTTTTGCAACATCGGAAGAACTGCGTCGGCCGGGCTAGTCATGTTCATCTCCTTTGTCTTGCATTTCTCAGGTGTAGCGCCACGTAGGCGCTCACACCAGCATCAGCGCAGGTTCTTCGATATAGAGCTTGAAGGCATTGATGAGTTCGGCGCCCAGCGCGCCGTCGATGCAGCGGTGATCGGTTGAGAGCGTCACCGTCATCTGCTGCTCGATAACAATGTCATTGCCGCGCACCACGGGGCGGCGTTCGCCGGAACCGATGGCGAGGATCGAGCCGTGGGGCGGGTTCACGATGGCGGCGAAGCTTTTCACATTCATCATGCCCATGTTGGAGATCGCCGCCGATCCGCCTGTATATTCCTCGGGCTTGAGCTTCCGCGCCTTGGCGCGCGCGCCATAGTCCTTCATCTCAAGGGAAATCTGCGACAGCGTTTTGGTTTCGGCTTTCCGCACGATGGGGGTGATGAGGCCGCCGGGGATCGAGACCGCCACGCCCACATCCGCGTGCTTGTGCTTCACCATGGCCGCTTCGGTCCATGACACATTGGCATCCGGCACCTTGATGAGCGCCATGGCAAAGGCCTTGATGATGAAGTCATTGACGGAAATCTTCCACGCGGGCTTGCCGTCCTTGTCTTTCGGTGATTGCAGGTTCAGGCGCTCCCGGATCTCGAGCAGCTTGTCCAGCGTCACATCCACCGACACATAGAAATGCGGCACCGTCTGCTTCGATTCCGTCAGGCGGCGGGCGATGGTCTTGCGCATGCCGTTATGCGGGATGAGTTCATAGGAGCCCGGCTCGAAAAGTCTGAGAACCGCTTCGTCCGAAGGGCCAGAGGCCAGCGCCATCGCAGGCTTGGGAGCAGCGGCAGGAGAGGCAGCGCCCGGCCTGGTGCTTTCCACATCCTTCATCACCACGCGGCCGTGCGGGCCTGATCCTTTCAGGCCGGCGAGATCGATCCCCTTCTCCTTCGCCATACGGCGGGCGAGCGGAGAGGCGAAAACGCGGCTGCCCGATCCAGCACTTTGCGCGGAGTCGGCCAAAGGCGCGGGCACGGGAACCGCGGCACCTTGCTTCTTTTCCTCAGCCTTTGCAGGCGCGGCTTCCGCGCGGGGGGCAGACGGAGGCGCACTCGCTTTCACGTCTCCCGCCTTCTCGCCTTCGCCGAGGATCACCGCGATGGGCGTATTCACCGCGACGTCATCCGTGCCATCGGCTACAAGGATTTTTCCGAGGATGCCCTCGTCCACCGCTTCCACTTCCATGGTGGCCTTGTCGGTTTCGATCTCGGCGAGAATGTCACCGGACTTCACCGTATCGCCTTCCTTCTTCAGCCACTTGGCAAGCTTGCCCTTCTCCATGGTGGGAGACAGGGCCGGCATGAGGATATTGGTGGGCATGGGTTACTCCGAAGTCATGTCCGGTTCGTCGAAAGGCCAAAGCTGGTCGAGCGCGAAGGCCGCCTTCAGCTCTTGCTGCTCAGCGGCGAAAGCTGGGCGGCGACCTTGCCGAGGTCTTCGTTCAAAGTCTTGCGGATGGCATCGAAATTGGCGGCCGCCTTGCCGTGGCCCATTTCCTCGCAGGCCGCCGCCACCTGGTGCGCGATGCCGGCCAGTACATGACCCCATACTTCGGGTTTGCCGAAGGCCATGGCATGCAGCGACAGGCTCAGCGCGCCGTTGGAAATCCACACCCGCGCCACCTCGCCCGCCTTGGCATCGTGAAACACCTCATGCGGCGGCTGCAGCTGATGCGGATGGGTTTCGTGGCTGTGGTCGTGGTGGTGATGATCGTGGTCAGACATAGAGAACCTGCTTTGCCGCTGCCACCACCTCATCGGCATTGGGGAGTGCCAGCTTTTCGAGATTGGCCGCATAGGGCATGGGGACGTCCTTGCCGGCGACGCGAGCGACGGGCGCGTCGAGGTAGTCGAAGGCGTGGGTCATGATTTCCGCCGCGATCTCGGAGGTTACGGAGAAGCGCGGATAGCCCTCCTCCACGCAGACGCAGCGATTGGTCTTCTTGATGCTCTCGACAATCGTTCCAATGTCCATCGGGCGGATGGTGCGGAGGTCGATCACCTCGGCCTCAATCCCTTCGGCCGCCAGTTTCTCCGCGGCCGTGAGCGCGTAGGTCATGCCGATGCCGAAGGACACGATGGTGACGTGTTTTCCGGCCCGCGCGATCCGCGCCTTGCCGATGGGAACGATCCAGTCTTCCACCTTCGGCACATCGAAGCTCTTGCCGTAGAGAATTTCGTTCTCAAGGAAGATCACCGGGTTGGGATCGCGGATGGCGGATTTGAGAAGACCCTTCGCATCAGCCGCGCTGTAAGGCACGACGACTTTGAGGCCGGGGATCTGGCCGTACCACGCTGCATAGTCCTGGCTGTGCTGGGCCGCCACGCGCGCGGCTGCGCCATTGGGGCCACGGAACACGATGGGGCAGCCCATTTGCCCGCCCGACATGTAAAGCGTCTTGCCGGCAGAGTTGATGATGTGGTCGATCGCCTGCATGGCGAAGTTGAAGGTCATGAACTCGACGATGGGCTTGAGGCCTGCAAAGGCCGCGCCCACGGCAACGCCGGTGAAGCCGTGTTCGGTGATCGGCGTATCGATCACCCGCTGGGGCCCAAATTCATCCAGCATGCCCTGCGAGATCTTGTAGGCGCCTTGATATTGCGCCACCTCTTCGCCCATCAGGAACACGTCCTTGTCGCGGCGCATTTCTTCCGACATCGCCTCGCGCAACGCCTCGCGCACCGTCATCGACACCATTTCGGTTCCTGGGGGCACCTCCGGCGCTTCGGCGGGGGCGGCATGGATCGCTGGCGCGAAGGGCGGCGGCTTCACGCCGGCCGGTTCCTTCACCTCAACCGTGGGGGCCGGCACATCGTTGGCCAGAACGGATTTGGGGGCAGCGGCGGCGTCGGCCTCACCGATTACGGCGATCGGCGTGTTCACCTTCACATTCTCGGTTCCGGCGGGAATGAGAATGGCGGTGAGCGGGCCTTCATCCACCGCCTCCACTTCCATCGTCGCCTTGTCGGTCTCGATCTCGGCGATCACGTCGCCCGATTTGACGGGATCACCGACGTTCTTGAGCCATTTGGCGATCTTGCCTTCTTCCATCGTCGGCGAAAGCGCGGGCATGAGGATATTCGGCATGACTGTCGTTCCCGTCCCTTAGCTGTTCACATAGATGTCGGTGTAGAGTTCGCCCGGATCGGGCTCCGGATCGTTTTGCGAGAATTCGGCGGCTTCCGTCACCACCACGCGAATGTCGGCGTCGATCTTCTTGAGGGTATCCTCGGTCGCGAAGCCCTGCTTGATGATGCGCGCCTTCACCTGCTCGATCGGATCATGCTCCTCGCGCATCTTCTGCACTTCTTCTTTGGAGCGGTATTTGGCGGGGTCCGACATCGAGTGGCCGCGATAGCGGTAGGTCATCATCTCGAGAATGTAGGGGCCTTCGCCCGCGCGGCAATGTTCCACGGCGCGGTCACCCGCTTCCTTCACGGCACGCACGTCCATGCCATCCACCTGCTCGAAAGGGATTCCGAAGGCGGCACCGCGCGCGCCAAGCTGTTCCGCCATTGCGGTGGAGCGGGTGGCGGAGGTTCCCATGGCATAGCGGTTGTTCTCGATCACGAAGATCACCGGCAGCTTCCAGATCGAGGCCATGTTGAAGGTTTCGTAGACCTGGCCCTGGTTGGCGGCGCCATCACCGAAATAGGTGACCGACACATGGTCGTTGCCACGGTATTTGTTGGCGAAGGCGAGGCCCGCCCCCAGCGGCACCTGGGCGCCGACGATGCCGTGGCCGCCGAAGAACTGCTTTTCGCGGCTGAACATGTGCATGGAGCCGCCCTTGCCGTGGGAATAGCCGCCGCGTCGGCCGGTCAACTCCGCCATCACGCCCTTGGGGTCCATCCCGCAGGCCAGCATGTGGCCGTGGTCACGATAGGAGGTGATGACCTGGTCACCGTCCTTCTGGGCCATCTGCAGGCCCACAACGACGGCTTCCTGGCCGATATAGAGGTGGCAGAACCCGCCGATGAAGCCCATGCCGTAAAGCTGGCCCGCCTTTTCCTCGAAACGGCGGATCAGAAGCATGTCCTTGTAGGCTTGCAGTTCTTGTTCGGAGGTGAAGCCGCTGTTTTTCAGCTCGGGCTTTTCATCAGTTTTTTCAGGCTTTTCGCCTTTGGCACCCTTGCGCGCGATATAGGCCGACTTCACCGCCATGGCAGCGTTCTCCCGTCCGTGCTGATCCTGTTGCTATAGCATCAAACAGGCAGAAGCGCGCCGGGATTTGAGAATGAACCAGAATTTGGTTTATCTATATGATATTATTTGGATTGAGTGGTGGGATGCATGACCACCACATCGCCCGGAGCCGTCAAATTTAGCTCTTGCCGCGCCATTTCGTCCAGCAGGTCGGGATCGATTGAATCCGGCCGCAGCAAGGCTACCTTGGCCTCGAAATTGTTGCGGTCGGCATGAGACTTGTCGGCTTTGGCGGAAAGCTCGGCAACCTCTGCCTGCAACCTGTCCCGGTTGTCAAACCCGCGCGGCCCCTTGAAGGCATGCCAGGCGAAATAGCCCAGCAGGGCCGCACATGCGCAGGTGACGGCGAAATCGAATCGGCGAAGAGTCATGGTAAAGGCCTGATGTTCAGCCTGAGAATTCCGCCGAACCGGTTAACATTCGATGACGATATTCTTATATGATGGCTTGATCTTTAGGCAGTTCGCGCCGATGTAACGGGCGGAGTTACCGAAAATGTTGTCCAGCAGCCGCTTTATCGTCGCCGTCCACGCCATGAGCGTCCTTGCCCGCCGCAAGGGCGAAGGCCCCGTGTGCTCGCAAGCGGTGGCGCGCAGTGTTCACACCAACCCAGTGGTGATCCGCCGCCTCATGTGCGATCTGGAGAAGGCAAGCCTTGTCCGCTCCGTGTCCGGCCGCGCGGGGGGCTTTGAACTGGGGCGCGAGCCGCAGGAAATCACGCTGGCGGATGTCTATCATGCGGTGGAAGACGAAACCGTCTTTCGCATGCACAAGCCGGACCCGGCGGGCGCCTGCCCCGTCGCCGCGCAGATTTGCACCGTTCTTAACGCACCGCTCAGGGCGGCGGAATGCGCGCTCCACGAGTCGCTGTCACGCACGACCATTGGGGATGTGTCGACCGCCATCGTCTGAGCGGTTTCAGAGAGCCGCGAGGAAGAAGCGCTTGACCGCGCCCGGCTTCGTCATGACCGGGGTCTGCTTGTTGTCAGTCAAGGCTTCCACGCGTTCAGTCAACTGCTCGTCGATTTCCGAAATGGAGAGCTTGCCGTCCGAGCCATAGGCGGTCGGGTCACTGAAGATGCTGATCAGGGCCTTGGTGAACGCGCCATTGCCCCACTCGGAACTCTCATAGGAAACTTCACGGCCGGTGGATGAGGCGAACATCACCACATTGGCGCCGTCGCTCATGCCGTTGGAAAGCCCGTTCATATCAACGAGGCTGGTATTGCCCTGAATGCCCGCTCCCGCGTGGCAAGCGTCCATGAACAGCGTGACCTTGCCGGGAATGCGCGACAGCCCTTTGCGGATCACATCGCCATCAATCGCTGTTGCCTCAAGCATGTCCGGCGAAAGGTCAACGCCAGTAGGCAGGAAGTAGAAGTTCTGCGACGCATCGGTGTATCCGTGGCCAGCCATGAACACGACGACATTGTCTTCAGGAAGCGATTTCTTGCGCAACTTCGTCAGGGCAACTTCGATGGCCTGCTCCGTGGCATCATGGTTGAGCAGCACGGTTTCGTCGACGCTTTCGTAAAAAACACCCTGTTGCTTGCGCAGCGTATCAGCGAGATCCTGCGCGTCCTTGGCGGCATAGCGCAGTTTCAGATCGGGATTATCATAGTCGCTGATGCCGATGAGCAGCGCGAAAAGCCTGGGCTTCTTTTCAACGAAGACAGGCCCTGTCCATTTGATCGGCATGGTGGCGGCAACACCGGATTGCTCGCCAATGTAGGCGACGAGCGACACTTCCGAATTGCGTTGCGGAACCGTAAGCGTGATGGATTTGGCATCGGTTGTTTCATCAATCGGCGCAACCGAGCGGGGCGTGATGGGCCTACCGTCGATCAGCACTTCAACCCGCGTGATCGGCCTGCCGGACGGCGAACGCAAACGGTAGTGAAGTGTCACGTCGGTCCTGTCGGTGTCGATCTCAAGCGAGTCTTCGGCAAACTCCACAATTCCCGGCAGAATGTCACGAATGCCCCGCTCGGTGACTTTCCCGTCTCCCCCGTCTCCAGGGGTAGTTTTGTCGGTGGGCTGTTCGGTTGTCACTTTCTGGCCGGCAATGTTGTTCGCGGTATCGATTGCCGTGTTTTCATCCCTCACCCGCAGCACAAGCTGTACGATGTCGGGACGGTAAAATTGCTGGCGCATTTTCGACGCCGGGAAAAAGTCGGGCGGGTCGTTCCATGTCTTGCCGTTGAAGTGCCAGCCGATGAGATCTTCACCGCCAGCCGATGCGGCGTAGTAGCCCTTCGGCGTCCAGGCGATCCACTTGTGCTCCGGCATTTTCACGAAAAAGCTCAACAACAACACGCCGTCCGACGCGCGGTACCAGCGGATCGTTCCGTCACCCAGCGCGGCGATCACGATTTGTCCGTCAGCTGACAATGAGACGCCCCACACGAAGCTTTCGGGATAGTAGCGCCACATCTTGCGGCCTTGCGCATCAAAGCGCGTGATGGCCCAATCGCTGCCCATGACGAAACTCTGGCGATCAGGCGCAATCGCCAGGCTGCGCGCCATTTCGGCGGCGCTGATATCGGTCAGCACCTGCTTGTTCAGCGTCGGCTGGTAGGCGTTTTCCCAGTTTTCGATCTGCAGGCCGTCGACAATGGGTTCAATGTAGTTGTCGGGAAGCTTAGGCGTGGCGGTGAAGGAAAGTGTTTTGACGTCAAACACCCAGGGGTCGAGCGCGCCAAGCTTCAGCCCCACCCACACTGATGTTGCATCGCGCGCCGTATAGAAGCGGTGATTGTATTTGTTGCGCATGTCAGCCGTCACCTGCTGGTGCACCATGCGCAGTTTGCCATCGGGGCTAAAAATTCCGAAAGACGGATCGTGCGAAACATAGGCGATGCTGCCATCGGGCAGCACCTTGAGATCGTTTATCCCCCCTTCAGGGCCCCGTTCGTGATCCTTGATGAAACTGACTTTCCCATCGGTCCAGGCAACAATGGGATAGTCCCAATCCTTGTCCGCATATCCACCCGCCATATAGAGAGTCTTGCTATCGCCAGACCAGGCGGTGGCCAAAAGATTGGTGTTGTTGAAGGTGCTGGTATCGACCTTGACGATCGGCTGCAGGGTCGCCACGGAAAAAATATCGGCGCCCACGCGGTAGACTTGCGTTACCGCCAGTTTCTGCCCATCGGGAGAAAAAGCGAGCCCGCGTGGAGAAGGTCCCGAAGGCGTCTGGAATGACCCACGGAGTTGCCATTGCGGGCTGTAAACCCGCACCATTCCGTCATCCGAAGAAGCGGCAAGCGTACCATCCGGCCCCCAGGCGACGTTATAGGCGCTGTCGTGAAACCGGGTGTCATAGAAGATGGGCCCTTTGTCGAACGGCGCCATCCACACACGCACGCCGCCACTTGCAAGTGCTAATGCTGCGGCCAGCTTGGTTCCATCGGGAGAAAACTCGAGATCATTGATGGCCGTCGCCACCGGCCCAAGGCGGCGGATCAGTTTTCCGCTCACCGTGTCGAACAAGTAAATGTAATGGCCGGGCCATGTCGTCCAGTAGTTGGCGCCATAGTAGGCATCAAGGCCCGCGGCTGCGATGGTGCGCCCATCGGGGGACATGGTGACGGCGAAGAGCTTGCCATCCGAACCGCCGGCAATCGGCACGCGAATGGTTCGGATCAGGCTGCCGTCGTCGGTGGACCAGATCCGGATGGTCTTGTCCTCCGACGCTGTCACCATCAGTTTGCCATCGGCACTGACGCCAAGCCGCCAGATGCCTGCCGTGTGCATGCCGGTTTCAATACGAAGCTGCGGGTCCTGATTGGGCAGGAATTCGGCGCGCGCGCCCGCGCTGGCAAGCGCCAGGCAAATCAGAAGAACGATGGGCCTGAGAAAGGAATTCATGCGGCGAGCCGATTGCGTTGCGCGAAGCTTACCCTCGCGCGCGGCAATTTCAAGGCATGGGCACGTTTAGGGCGCGGCCTGTTCGTGAAGAATATGAAAGTCGCCGATGGCTGCCCCCGGTGCGCCCGAGACGCGCAGCCAAAGACCGCGGCCGGAAAGATGGCCGGGAATGGCGAAGGTCTGGCTGCCGGGCGAAGATTGCAGGGTGAAGCTGAAGACCGGCATGCCTGCCGCCTGAAGCTGGCCCTCGGGAAGGATGGTAACGTCAACTTCCGCCGCCATAGGTGCTGTCCCCGTCACGGCGGGCGGCGTATAGGTGAGCGCGGTAACCGGCTCCGCTTCGGTCCCGGCGAACGTTACCAGCACGTTCACTTCGCTGTCGGCGCCATTCAGGGTAAGAGACGTTCCGCCGTCGCTGTCGAACAGCTTGCGGAAATCATAGCGATTGTCGCTGCCATCGTTCAAAGCGGCGGTAAAACTGGCGTTGGCGGCAAGATCGACCGTGGCCGTCGGCAGCGCCACGGCATCAGACTTGCCGATCACCATGTTTACAGGCTTTGCCTCGGCCGAAGGATCGAGCGCCACCGTCACGTTCACCGGCGGCTGCTCTTTTACGGACGGCGCGAGAACCTGATAGGCCGCGAGCGCCACCCCTGCCAGGGCGGCAAAACTTGAAATCGCGACATGAAAGCCGTTCAGCCGGCCCCCATCAGGCTTTAAGGATGGACCGCCCCGCATAGACTGCCTGTGTTCCAAGTTCTTCCTCGATGCGGAGAAGCTGATTGTATTTGGCAAGCCGGTCTGACCGCGCCAGCGAGCCGGTCTTGATCTGACCGCAGTTTGTGGCAACAGCAAGATCGGCGATGGTCGAATCCTCGGTTTCACCCGAGCGGTGCGACATGACGGCGGTGTAACCGGCCTTGTGCGCCATCTCAACCGCCTCGAGCGTCTCGGTCAGCGAACCGATCTGGTTCACCTTTACCAGAATCGAATTGGCCACCCCTTGCATGATTCCCTGCTTCAGGCGCTTGGTGTTGGTGACGAAGAGATCGTCGCCCACCAGCTGGCAGGTCTTGCCGATCTTGTCGGTCAGCTGCTTCCAGCCATCCCAGTCATCCTCCGCCATGCCATCCTCGATGGAAATGATGGGATAATGCGTGGCGAGGCGCGTGAGATAGTCGACCTGCTCGGGGATGGAGCGTTTCTTTTTCTCGCCCTCATAATCATAGACGCCACTCTTGAAAAACTCGGTCGAGGCGCAATCAAGGGCGAGATACACATCCTTGCCTGCCTTGTAGCCGGCCTGTTCGATGGCTTTCATCACGAAGTCGAGCCCGGCTTCTGCCGAAGGAAGATTGGGCGCGAAGCCGCCTTCATCGCCCACATTGGTGTTGAGGCCCGCTTTCTTCAGTGCCGCCTTCAGCGTGTGGAAGATTTCCGCCCCCATGCGCAGGCCCTCGCGGAAGCTTTCCGCTCCCACCGGCATCACCATGAATTCCTGGAAATCGATCGGGTTATCGGCATGAACGCCGCCATTGATGATGTTCATCATCGGTACCGGCAGGGTGCGCGCGTTGGGTCCGCCCACATAGCGGTAAAGCGGCAGCCCCGCGGCTTCGGCAGCGGCCTTGGCCGTCGCCAGCGAAACACCAAGAATCGCATTGGCGCCGAGCCTAGCCTTGTTGGGCGTTCCATCGAGCGCGCTCATCGCCATGTCGATGGCGATCTGGTCTTCTGCCTCCATCCCCGCGATGGTGTCGAAAATCTCACCATTGACGGCGGCGACCGCCTTGGTGACACCCTTGCCCAGATATCTTTTCTTGTCGCCATCGCGGAGTTCAACCGCTTCATGAGCGCCGGTCGAGGCCCCTGACGGAACGGCCGCGCGGCCCATCGAACCGTCTTCCAGGATGACATCCACCTCAACCGTCGGGTTGCCGCGGCTATCGAGAATTTCACGGGCCGTGACGTCGAGAATGCTGGTCATCGGAAGCTCCTTGAGGTGCGCATATCGGCAGGCCTTATGCGGCGGGGCCACACGCTTTGCAAGTGTGGCCGCGTGACCTACGCTTTTGCCAGCTTGTCGAAGGCCATGAGCCGTTTCAACAGGTCTTCCAGCTTGTCGAGCCGCACCATGTTTGGGCCATCGGAGGGCGCGTTATCGGGGTCCTGATGGGTTTCGATGAAAACGCCCGCAACACCAACGGCGACGGCTGCACTGGCGAGAACCGGCACCATGCGGCGGTCACCTCCTGTAGAGGCGCCCTGCCCGCCTGGCTGCTGCACGGAATGCGTGGCATCGAAGATCACTGGCGCGCCCATCTCCGCCATGATGGGCAATGCGCGCATATCGGAAACCAGCGTGTTGTAGCCGAAAGATACCCCGCGCTCGGTGAGCAGGACGTTGGGATTGCCGGAGTCCACCACCTTCGCCAGAACATTCTTCATGTCCCAGGGCGCCAGGAATTGGCCTTTCTTAACGTTCACCACCCGGCCCGTTTTGGCGGCGGCAATCAAAAGATCGGTCTGGCGGCAGAGAAACGCGGGGATCTGCAAAACGTCGATGACCGGGGCAAGCTCCGCGCACTGATGGTTCTCATGCACATCCGTGAGCACGGGCAGCCCGAACTCCTTGCGGATGTCGGCAAAGACGGCGAGCGATTTCTCCAACCCCATTCCGCGCCTGCCGCCAATGCTGGTGCGGTTCGCCTTGTCGAAACTTGATTTGTAGACAAGGCCGATGCCCAGACGCCCGCATATTTCTTTCAGGTTTCCCGCCATCATGAAGGCATGCTCGCGGCTTTCCATCTGGCATGGGCCGGCGATCAGCGACAGCGGCAGCGCGTTGCCAAATGAGACTTTGCCTGCAGTAACAACCGGGTTGGTTTTCATTTGGGATAGACCAGAAATGTGCCTGTTCCATGCGCAACGAGCTTGCCGTTGCGGTCGGTCAGTTTTGCCTCCGCCGTACACATGCTGCGGCCGGCATGCAAGACATGCGCGGTGCAGGTGAGTGGAATGGAATTCAGGTCGATCTTGCCGACATAGCTGACCTTCAAATCAATGGTCCCATAGCCGATCCTGGCGGGGAGCTTTGTTTGTACGGCGCAGCCCAATGCGGAATCGATAAGCGTTGCCGCATAGCCGCCATGAAGCCGTCCCTGCGGATTGAAGAAGCGCTCATCAGGCCGCGCCTTAAAGGTCGCCGCTCCATCCTCTGCCGCCGTCAGTTCCATCATCATGGTCGCGGACATCGGTGAAGCACTCGGCTTCCCGATTCCCTGCTTCAAATAGTCAAGGCCCGAAAGGCGATCTTCGGTTTCTTCCAAAGAAGACATCAGAGTTCCGTCATTGCTGGGTGGTGGTTATCGGGTTTACAGCTTGCGCAATCTTGATTCCAGACTCGGAGAAGGCGTTCAGGATGGCGAACCTCAAGTCGCTGCCAACAACGCCTCCGTCAAACACCTGCGCCACGAAACCGCGCGCTTCAAAATCCAGGCCCACATTGCCGAAGCGCAGCAGAACCACCTGCGGTTCCGGAAAGGTGAGGATTTTGGGATGCGCGCGGATGATTTCGCTCAAGATATCACGAACCTTTTCAGGGTCGCTTCCATAGGCGGCCGAGACATTGACGGTTACCCGCCCCATGGTGTCGCCATGCGTCCAGTTGCGCACAGCACCTGTGATGAGCATGGAGTTGGGCACGATGATATCGCAGGAATCAAATGTTTCGATTTCCGTCGAGCGGACGTTGATGCGTTTTACCAGCCCCTCGCCGGCATCGATCGCCACCCAATCCCCGACCCTCACGGGCCGCTCCGCCAAGAGAATAAGGCCGGACACGAAATTATTGACGATCGATTGCAGGCCAAGGCCGATACCGACACCCAGCGCACCGGCCACCAGGGCGATGTTGGAAAAGTCCAGTCCGGCCGCCGAGAGGGCAAGCACGATGGCAAGAATGTAGCCGGCGTAGCTTGCGCCCTTGCGCAGCGAATCCTGCACCCCCTTGTCGACCCGTGTTTCCGCGAGGATGCGGGAATTCATCCAGCTCACGACGAGATTTGTGAGGAGGATGCCGAATGCTGAAATGGCGATCGCAATCAGGACCGAAGTGAGCGATAGCGTGATGCTGCCGACCTTGAAGCCGATGAAGGCCGAGTTCACCATGCTGCGGAAGTCGACCCATGTGACCGTCCATAACAGGAACAGCATCGGCATGCCGATGAGCACGAGCAGAAGGTCCACAACGGTGCGGAACACCAGCCCGACGCGTTCCACGCCACGCTCGCCAAGGCCTGTGGCGCTACGCAGCCTGCGGCCGAGGCCGCTTTGCGGATCGAAGCTCGACGCAACCGCCGCATCGCTCAGGTGATGCAGCAGGAACAGCGTCATCACCAGCACGGCGGTCTCGAAAATCTGCTGAACGAGATAGGCGCCGAAGGCGACAAATCCAAACAGCAGCGCTGCCGCTGAAATCGCGAGCGCCAGCCAGATCACCGCGCGGAAAGAGGCCGACCAGGACAGATAGACTTTCCGCTGCGAGGATGGAGTGGAAAGCCCGTCCTGATGATGCACGGTATAGAGCATGGCCCCGATCAGCACGATCATCATGCTGGCGGAGAGGGCCGAAAGCCCGATTGTATAACTCACCGGCAAATAAAGCCCGTCGGCAATTTCCTGCAGGTTGCGGTCGGCCACCGAGACGAACGCGGCAAGCCCGACAAAGATCGGCATTTTATGGGCGGCGGCGTCATCAAGATCGACCACGCGCCAGGCCGGCTGGCCGGGTGCGGCAAGACGATAACCCAGGGCCCAATAGACGGTGGTGACAAAGATGATGTTGATGACGGCGTTATAGATCAGCGCAAAGCGCGGCGTCATGAAACCGCTGATTTGCAGCGCAAGGGTGACGGGCAGAAATACCAGCACCAGGATCGCCAGCGCCGCCACCACGCCCCTGACGACCCGCCAGAGCCTGTCCAGATCATCAGGCGCGTGCGCGGCGGCCGGAGTAACAGCAGCCCATCTCCGCACACGGCTGCGCAGCAAGAGATAGGCGCCAACCAGCACGCCGAGAAAAACAGGAATAAGCGCCAGCCCCTGAAAATTCGCGGTGTTGCGGACATCGCTCCACCAACTGGCAAATAGCGCCATGAGGCGCGTTGCCATCAGGCCGAGGCCAACGGCGGAGTCATACCAGAGCGTGGGGTTGAGGATAGACCTGCTGCCCTCGAAGATGCGGCTGAGAAACAGGTTGCGTTGCTGCGCTGAAGCGCGGCTTGCCAATTGCTCGGCATTCACCGCAACAAGTTCAAGCTGGCTCTTGGCGCCCTTCACCTGATCACGCTTGGCCGTCAGGGCCTGGCGTTGTGCTGCAACGGTTCCGGCCTCGCTCGTGCCATCCGTCGGCGCCGGGCCCAGCAGGTTCAACTGCTGGTTCACCTCGGCCAGGGGATCGGCAAGCCCGCCGGCGAGGATCAGGGATTGGGTGCGGATGTTCTCAAGCTGCGAGCGGAGATCGGTTATCTGGGAGTCGGTGATCGCCGGGGACTGGAGCGCCTGCTCGATGTTTGCAAGGCTGGTGCGGAAATCCGCCGCTGCGCGTTCGGATTTGCCGATGACGGTTTCATCGAAGGCAAACGCCGCGCTGCACAGCAGGACAAGGCTGAGAACCGCGGCGGCGAAACCCCTGCCCCAGGCGCGCATCACACCAACCGGCTTTGCTCAACCGCTGCTGCGATGAAAGAGCTGAACAGCGGGTGCGGCTCGAAGGGCTTCGATTTCAGTTCCGGGTGATATTGCACGCCGATAAACCAGGGATGATCGGGATATTCCACCGTTTCAGGCAACAGCCCGTCGGGCGACATGCCGGCAAACACCATTCCGGCCTTTTCAAGCCGCTCACGGTAGCGGGTGTTCACCTCGTAGCGGTGGCGGTGGCGCTCGGAAATGCGCGTATCGCCATAAATCTCGGCGATCTTGCTGCCGGCTTTGAGCGACGCGTCATAAGCACCAAGCCGCATCGTTCCGCCGAGATCGCCGCCCGCCTTGCGGAGTTCAAGCTCGTTGCCCTTCATCCACTCCGTCATCGTGCCGACCACCGGCTGCTTCGTCTCTCCGAACTCCGTCGAACTCGCATCGGCGATGCCGCAGAGCGAGCGCGCCGCCTCGATGCAGGCCATCTGCATGCCGAAACAGATGCCGAAATAGGGAACCTTGCGTGTGCGTGCAAAAGTGGCGGCCTTGATCTTGCCTTCGGAACCGCGTTCGCCGAAACCACCCGGCACCAGAATGCCGTTTACGCCCTCAAGCCAGGGGGCTGGGTCTTCCTTCTCGAAGATTTCCGACTCGATCCATTCCAGGTTTACTTTCACCTTGTTGGCGATGCCGCCGTGGACCAGCGCCTCATTCAGGGATTTATAGGCGTCGAGCAGCCCGGTGTACTTGCCCACAACAGCAATCGTCACCTCGCCTTCCGGCTGGGTGATGCGCTGCATGATTTCGGTCCACTTGGAAAGATCGGGATCTTTTGCATGCTGGATGCCGAAGGCGTCCAGCACCTCGCGGTCCAGCCCCTCGGCGTGATAGGCGCGCGGCACGTCATAGATCGATTTGACATCGAGTGCCTGAATGACAGCCGAAGGACGCACGTTACAGAAGAGCGCGATCTTGCGCCGTTCATTGACCGGAATCTCGCGGTCGGCGCGGCAGAGGAGAATATCGGGCTGGATGCCGATGGAGCGTAGCTCTTTCACAGAATGCTGCGTCGGCTTGGTTTTCAGTTCACCCGCTGTCGGGATATAGGGCAGCAGCGTCAAATGGATATAGATGCAGGAGCCGCGCGGTTCCTCCTGCCCGAACTGGCGGATCGCTTCAAAGAACGGCAGGCCTTCGATATCGCCCACCGTGCCGCCGATTTCGACCAGCACAAAATCATAGCCGTCATTGCCTGTCTTGACGAAATCCTTGATGGCGTCCGTCACATGCGGAATCACCTGCACCGTGCCGCCGAGAAAATCGCCCCGCCGTTCCTTGGCGATGATGTCCTGATAGATGCGGCCGGTGGTGATGTTGTCCTGCTTGTTGGCGTGGCGGCCGGTAAACCGCTCGTAATGGCCGAGGTCGAGGTCGGTTTCAGCCCCGTCATCGGTCACGAACACTTCGCCGTGCTGATAGGGGCTCATGGTGCCCGGATCGACGTTCAGATAGGGGTCAAGCTTGCGCAGGCGGACGGAATAGCCCCGCGCCTGCAACAACGCTCCCAGTGCTGCGGAGGCCAGGCCTTTGCCAAGGGAGGAGACCACGCCGCCTGTAATGAAAATATACCGCGCCATGGGACTTCACCCTACCTCTTTCAAAACATGATTCGAAGCCCGGAAAGGAGCCTTCCCGGGCTTTGCTGTGGACAATCCGCCGCTACTGGCTGACCGGGACTTTGGGCGTATCGGGAAGCTTGGGCAGAACCGGTGGCGTGCCGGTTTCAGCCGGCGCGGTCTGGTTGGAAACGCCGTCAAACGCCGAACTGCTGGAATGATGGGAAGCCAGAAGCGTGAGGGCGATCGATGTGGCGAAGAACGCCACGGCCAGATAGGCGGTCGTCCGGGTCAGCGCATTGCCGACACCGCGCGCCGAAAACAGGTTGCCGCTGCCGCCGCCCCCGCCGATTCCCAGGGCGCCACCTTCGGACCGCTGCATCAGCACCACGCCGATCAGAAACACGGCAACCAGCAAATGGACGATGAGCAGCACTTCTTTCATGGCGGGATTCCGGCTTTGGCGAATGTGGCGGTGGCTTTAGACCGATCATGTGGGGAAGGCAAGCCGCGCCGCCAAGGGGGTCAGGCAGGCTTCCGGCTGTAGCGGAAGGTGCAGCGCGGCGCTCCGGCCATGATCGTGTGCTGGCGGTCCAGCTTCATGTCCGGATTATAGCCTTCACAGAACCCGGCATCCCGGTTGCACGAGAGAAGGTGACCGATCTTGCCCAGCCCCATGTCGCGGTAGGTTTCGGCATAGCGGCACCGGGTGACGTCGAAATTGAAAGTTGAATCAGTAGCTTCCAGAACGTCGATCTCGAGCGCGCCGCCCTTTGTCCAGAGTTCGAACAGCTTGATGAAGCTGGCCATGGTGGGTTTTCCGCCAGGCGCTGAGGCAGCAAAGGCCCGGCCCTCGGCAATGGCGGCCTTGCGGATGGCGGTGTCGAGAATGGCGCTGGCTTTCTCTTCGCCCAGTTCCGCGATCATTTCCGCATAGATCGGCCCGATGACCTCGGCCTGCAGCCGCCGCTTCAGAAGGACGGGCACGGCGGAGGTGTTTACGGTTTCATCAGCAGCCAAGCGCATTCTCCCGGATCGGCGGTTCAAAGCCTATCATCTCATTTCCTGCCATGCATCTGCCGCGGCCTTCCGCCGCTGCCATTGCAACGCCGGGTCCGAGGTGTTAAATCCGACCAAATCACTCGGATAACTTGCGCCCGTCAGATGATCGTATGTCATTGCAATATCATCACTTCCGGCCAGATCGAAAGGGCCGTGAAGTCGATTGCGTCTGATGATCCGCGCTGTATTGTAACGCCCGGCGTGGTGTTCCGGTGTTGCGGATCGCGGCCGGTGTGCGGCGGGTGCATGTCCAACTTTGTGGAACATGTGCGCAATGCCGCCACGGCGCATGAGGTGGCCACGGAAGTCTCAGCTGGGTCAACCACGGCTGTTGAGAGTGTTGAAATACCGGGAGAGTCCCATGAAGGGCGACGCGAAAGTCATCGAGTATCTGAACCGCGGCCTGCGGAGCGAACTGACGGCGGTGAGCCAGTACTGGCTTCATTACCGGCTGCTGCAGGACTGGGGGTTCGTGAAACTGGCCAAGCACGAGCGCAAGGAATCCATCGAGGAGATGCACCATGCGGACCGGTTCGTGGACCGCATCATCGTTCTCGAAGGCCATCCCAACCTGCAGACGCTCGATCCCTTGACGATTGGCGAGAACATCAAGGAAGTGCTAGAGTCTGACCTCAAGGCCGAATACGGCGCGCGCGCGCTCTACAAGGAAGCGCGTGAGTACTGCCACGACGTGCGTGACTTCGTGTCGATGAAGCTGTTTGAGGATCTCCTCGCCGACGAGGAAGGCCACATCGACCACATCGAGACCGAACTCGATCTGATCACCAGCATCGGCATCGAGAATTACGGGCTGCTGCAAGCGCAGGGCGACGATTGACGAACGCGGAGCCCGGCTGAAACGCCGGGCCTTCCCTTACATATACGCCTTGATGATGCCGAGGAAGTCGGCGGCCTTCAGGCTGGCGCCGCCCACCAGCGCGCCATTGACATTGGCGGCCGCCATCAGTTCCGCCGCATTGGACGGTTTCACCGAACCGCCATAGAGAATGCGCACGGCGGCGCCCTCGCCCACTGCAAGTTTCTCAAGCTCTTTGCGGATGTGGGTGTGAACTTCGGCCACTTCCGCTGTCGTGGGTGTGAGCCCGGTGCCGATGGCCCAGACCGGCTCATAGGCGATCACGGTGTTCTCAGCTGTGACCCCTTCGGGCAATGAGCCTTTGAGCTGGGATGACACAACCTCCAGCGTCTTGCCGCCCTTGCGTTCGTCCAGCGTCTCACCGATGCAGATGATCGCCTTAATGCCGGCGCGATGAGCGGCCCTGGCCTTCTTCGCCACCATGGCATCCGTTTCGCCGTGGTTGGTGCGCCGTTCCGAATGGCCGACGATAACCGCCGTGCAGCCCGCCTCTTTCAGCATTTCCGCCGATGTGTCACCGGTATGGGCGCCCGATGCGTCCCAATGGCAATCCTGTCCGCCAACCCTGATCTTGCTGCCTTTCAGCACCGACTTGATGCGGCGGATCAGCACGTCCGGCGGGCACACCATGACATCGCAATGGAGTTTCACGTCCTTGAGCATGCCGGCCAGCAGGCGGGGCTCTTTCAGCATGGCGATGCTGCCATTCATCTTCCAGTTTCCCGCCACCATCGGACGGGGTGTCTTGGCCGCCATGCGTCTGCCTCCAAACCCTTGAATCGCAAAGCTCATAGCAGACGCAACAGAGGCTTGCGAGGGGGTGGCCCCGCCCCTATGATCCGCGCCGCCCGATTTGGGCTTAAGCTGGAGTAGTAGACCGATGATGGATTTCATGCGCCGCGCAGCCAAGAGCTGGGTGGCCAAAGCCCTGATCTTCATGCTCGCCGCGAGCTTCGGAATCTGGGGCATCCAGGACGTGTTCCGGGGCTACAGCATGGGCTCTCTGGCCACAGTCGGCAGCGAGAAGATTTCGCCCGAAGATTTCAAGCGCGCCTTTGACGATTCCCTCCGCCGCCTGCAGCGGCAGACCGGCCAGGCGCTGTCGCCGGAAGACGCACGAAAGCTGGGCTTCGACCGCCAAGTGCTGGACCAGCTCATCAACAATGCTGCGATTGACGGGCAAGTGAAGGCGATGGGTCTTGCCGTCGGCAAGGATCTGATTGTGCGCGACACGCAGGAAAATCCGGCGTTCCAGGATTCCCAGGGCAAGTTTGACGTGAACGTGTTCCGCGCCGCGCTCAACAATGCCGGCCTTACCGAAGAAGGTTTCTTTGCCACCGAGCGCAAGCAGCGGCTGGGGGCCGTCATTCCGCAAACCGTGGCGGGCCTGATGCCGGTTTCCGAGACGCTGGGCGAGATCATGTACCGCCATGGCAATGAGCAGCGCGACGCGCGTTATTTTGTGGTCAAGACCGCCGACAGCGAGGTTGCGCAGCCCACCGATGCAGACATCAAGGCGCAGTATGATGCGAACCCGCAGCTCTATACAGCACCTGAGTACCGTACCGTCGCCGTCATGACGGCTGATCCGGCTGAACTGGCGAAATCAATCACCATCAGCGATGCCGATCTCAAGGCCGGTTTCGACAAATACAAAACGGAATATTCCACGCCCGAAAAGCGCACCATCCTGCAGATCACCTTCCCCAGCATTGATGAGGCGAAAAAAGCCAAGGACCGCATTGCGGCGGGTACAGACTTCCTGGCCATCGCCACCGAGCGCGGCCTGAAGGAAACAGACATCACCTTTGCCGACAAGGTGCCTGCCGATTTCATTGACAAGACGATTGCCGGGCAGGCGTTCACGCTGCCAGAAGGAGCGGTCAGCGATCCAATCAAGGGATTGCTCTCGACCGCCTTGATCAAGGTTGCCAAGATCACGCCCGCCCACCAGGCCACGCTTGATGAAGTGAAAGACAAGCTCACGCAGCGGCTGGCAATCGAGCAGGCGCAGGGCGATCTCAACACGATCTATGGCGCCGTTGAAGATGCGCGCGGCGGCGGGCAGACCAAGTTTGACGAGATTGCCAAGGCCCAGCACATCGCTTTCCAGCAGATCGGCCCCATCGATGCGCAAGGCAAGGGCCCGGATGGCAAGGAGATCGACTTCCCCAACAAAGGGCAAATCCTGCAAGCTGCGTTCGCCAGCGACGTGGGCGTCGACAATGCCGCGCTGACGCTGCCCAACGGAGGCTATGTCTGGTACAACATTCTCGAGGTAAAGCCCTCGGCTGTGAAACCTTTGGCGGACGTCAAGGATCAGGCGGCGAAAGACGTGGTTGCGGCGCGGGTGCGCAAATTGTCGGAAGACAAGGCGTCCAAACTTGTGGACCGCCTGCGCGGCGGCGCCAAGCTGGACGATCTCGCCAAGGAACTGTCGCTGACGGTTGAAAACGAACAGGGTCTGAAGCGCGGCGAACCCTCCGATCAATTCGATGCCGGAGCGGTGGCCGCTCTCTTTGCCGTTCCCGACACCGGTTTCGCGTGGTCCGTCGATGCCGATGGCAAGAGCGCAAAGGTGATGCAGTCCCAGCCGGTTTTGCTGCCGCCCTATGATCCCAAAGCGGAACCTTCCAAAAAGATCGCCTCGCAGATCAGCAATGGCGAGGGGCAGGATCTTCTGGCGTCCTATCTCGGGGCCATCAAGGTTGCGGAGCGCGTCAACATCAACGAAACACTCTGGCGACAGATCGCGGGCACCACCTCATCAAACCCCTGATCTTCCTCTCTCCAGAGTAATTCAAATGGCAATCCAACCTTCCTATGACGCTTTTGCCGCGTGCTATGAGCGCGGCGAAGCGCAGATCGTCTCCACCCGTCTGGTGGCCGATCTTGAAACGCCGGTTTCGGCCATGCTCAAGCTGGCCCGTAACGCGCGCTATTCCTTCCTGCTGGAATCGGTTGAAGGCGGCGCCGTACGCGGCCGCTACTCGATCATCGGCATGAACCCTGACCTCATCTTCAAGGTCGAGGGTGCGCAAGCGAGCGTGAACCGAAATGCGGTGAGTGACCCCAAAGGCGCATTCGAAGCCCTGCCCCAAACTCCCTTGCAGGCGCTGCGGGCGCTCCTGGCGGAAAGCCGGATCGCGCTTCCCGAAGATGCGCCGCCCATGGCGGCAGGCGTATTCGGCTACATGGGCTATGACATGGTGCGGCAGATGGAAGACCTGCCCGAACCCAACCCGGATGTGCTGGGCCTACCCGATTCCATGCTGATCCGCCCCACCATCATGGCGATCTTCGACAGCGTGAAGGACGAGGTGACGGTGACTTCGCCCGTCTATCCGCAATCAGCCGTGAGCGCCAAGGCCGCCTATGCGCGCGCGCAGGAACGGCTGAACGAGATCGTCGATGCGTTGGACCGGCCGCTCGATCATCTGGCGTCCCGCAGTCCCGATACGCCGCCCATCGCCGAGCCAACATCCAATACGACGCCCGCCGAATACAAGGCCATGGTGCTGAAGGCCAAGGACTACATCACCGCCGGCGACATCTTCCAGGTGGTGCTGTCGCAGCGCTTCGAGTCAGAATTCACCTTGCCACCCTTCGCGCTCTACAGATCGCTGCGGCGCGTCAATCCCTCTCCCTTCCTTTATTACCTCGACTTCGACGATTTCGCTGTTATCGGCTCCAGCCCGGAAATCCTGGTTCGGGTGCGCGATCGCAAGGTGACGATCAGGCCGATTGCGGGAACACGCCGGAGAGGCGCCACGCCAGCGGAAGACCGGGCGCTCGCCGCGGAACTTCTGGCCGATCCCAAGGAGCGTGCCGAGCATCTGATGCTTCTGGACCTTGGCCGCAATGATGTGGGCCGCGTGGCCGAGATCGGCTCGATCAAGGTGACGGACCAGTTCGCGCTGGAGTATTATTCCCACGTCATGCACATCATCTCCAATGTCGAAGGCAAGCTCGCACCGAAGTTCGATGCGATTGATGCGCTCGTGGCAGGCTTTCCCGCAGGCACGGTTTCGGGTGCCCCCAAGGTTCGCGCCATGCAGATCATCGACGAGTTGGAACATGAAAAGCGCGGCGTCTATGCCGGTTGCGTCGGTTATTTCTCGGCTGACGGAGAAATGGACACCTGCATCGTGCTCCGCACGGCGATCGTGAAAGACGGCAAGATGTATGTGCAGGCAGGTGCTGGCGTCGTGGCTGACAGCGTGCCCGAAAGCGAATATCAGGAATGCGTGAACAAGGCCCGCGCCCTGTTCCGCGCCGCTGACGAAGCAGTGCGCTTCGCCGGACGCGCCGGGAGGGCCCAATGATCGTCCTCATCGACAATTACGACAGCTTCACCTGGAATCTCTATCATTTCCTGGGCGACCTTGGCGCTGAAACCGTGGTGCACCGGAACGACAAGATCAGCGTGGGCCAGGTGATTTCGGCCAAGCCCGACGCCATCGTGATTTCCCCCGGCCCTGCCACCCCGAATGAAGCCGGGATATGCCTTGAACTCATTGACAAGGCATCCGGCACCATCCCCATGTTTGGCGTGTGCCTGGGGCTCCAATCCATGGGCCAGGCCTTTGGCGGCAAGGTTGTCCGCGCGCCGCACCTCATGCATGGCAAGGTCTCGAAGATTCATCACAATGGCCAGGGCGTGTTCAAGGGTGTGCCGCAGGATTTCACCGCCACCCGCTATCATTCCCTGATCGTGGAACGCGAAAGCCTGCCGAAGGAACTGGAGATCACGGCGGAAGCCGATGGCCTCATCATGGGGCTGAGGCACAGGACGAAGAACGTCCATGGCGTGCAGTTCCATCCCGAAAGCATCGCCTCGGAGCATGGACACACCATCCTCAGGAACTTTCTGGAACTGGCGGGAGCACTCTGATGGCAGACCTGAAGCCAACCATTGCCAAGGCCGCCAACGGTGCACCCCTCACCCGTGAGGAGGCGCGCCAAGCCTTCGACATCATGATGTCGGGCGAGGCCACCCCTTCACAGATCGGCGGGCTGCTGATGGCGCTGCGCGTGCGCGGCGAAACGGTGGATGAGATCACCGGCGCCGTCGAAGTGATGCGCGAGAAGATGACGCGCGTGGATGCACCCGCGGATGTGATCGATATCGTGGGTACCGGGGGCGATGCGTCCGGGTCCTACAACATCTCGACCTGCGCGGCCTTCGTGGCGGCGGGTGCGGGCCTCAAGATCGCCAAGCACGGCAACCGGGCGCTCTCGTCGCGTTCCGGCGCGGCCGATGTGCTGATGGCGCTGGGGGTCAAGATCGACCTGCCGCCGGACCAGATCACGCTTTGCATCAATGCGGCCAATCTCGGCTTCATGTTCGCACCCGCGCACCATGCGTCGATGAAGCATGTAGGCCCAAGCCGCGTCGAACTCGGCACCCGAACGATCTATAATCTGCTTGGCCCCCTGTCCAATCCGGCGGGTGCCAAGAGGCAGGTTACGGGCGTTTTTTCAAAGGCTTGGGTTGAACCTCTCGCGCAGGTTCTGAAGAACCTCGGGAGCGACGCCTGCTGGATTTGCCATGGCGAAGGCGGGTTTGACGAGATCGTGCCGACGGGGACAACCTGGATTTCGGAACTCAAGAATGGCGAAATCCGCAGCTTTGAAATCACGCCGAAGGATGTTGGCCTCAAGCGCTCGGATGTTGCTGCCCTCAAGGGCGGCGATGCGGCGCAGAACGCCGAGGCGCTGCGGGAGGTGTTGCAGGGTGCTCCTTCGGCATTCCGTGATGCTGCCATTATGACGGCGGGGGCGGCGCTCCTCGTCGCCGGCAAGGTTCCGAACCTCAAGGCAGGTGTGGCCGAGGCGAAAACCGCCATCGACAAGGGCCACGCCATGAAGGCGCTGGAGACACTGGTGAAGGTGTCGAACAGCTGATGATGGCCACCATTCTCGACAAGATCGCCGCCTACAAGCGCGAGGAGGTGGCGAGCGCGAAATCGAAACGCTCGCGGGCTGATCTCGACGCGGCGGCGAAAGCCGCAAGCCCGGTGCGCGGGTTTTACGCCGCTCTTGAGGCGAAGGCTGCTGCCGGGCAATGGGGTCTCATCGCCGAGATCAAGAAAGCGAGCCCCTCAAAGGGATTGATCCGCCCTGATTTCGATCCCCCGGCGCTGGCGAAGGCCTATGAGGCTGGCGGCGCGGCCTGCCTTTCCGTGCTGACCGATACGCCATCGTTTCAAGGGGCGCCGGAATTTCTGACCGCCGCGCGCAATGCCTGCAGCCTGCCGGCGCTCCGCAAAGACTTCATGCTGGACACTTGGCAGGTGGCCGAAGCGCGTGCCTGGGGCGCGGACTGCATCCTGCTGATCATGGCGATGATCGACGACAGCCTTGCCACCGAACTGGAGTCAGCCGCCCTGCATTGGGGGCTGGACGTTCTGGCCGAAGTGCATGACGCCGCCGAGCTTGACCGGGCGCTCAAGCTCCGGACACGGATGATCGGCATCAACAACCGCAATCTCCACAGCTTCGAGACCACCCTTGCCACCAGCGAGACCCTGGCGCCGCGCGTGCCGAAGGACCGCATGGTGGTGGGCGAAAGCGGGCTGTTCACGCCAGCCGATCTCGCCCGTCTCGCAGCGGTGGGTATTAACACCTTCCTCATCGGCGAAAGCCTGATGCGGCAGCAGGATGTGGCGGCGGCAACCCGCGCCATTCTGACGAAGCCATGAGCCGCCTCACCCATCTCGACGCCGAAGGCAACGCCCACATGGTGGATGTGTCGGAAAAGCACGTCACATCGCGCTCCGCCACCGCCAGGGCGCGGGTGATCATGCTGCCTGAAACGCTGCTGATGATCCTCGGCGGCACGGCGAAGAAAGGCGATGTCCTCGCCGCTGCCCGGATCGCCGGCATCATGGCGGCGAAGAAGACGCATGAACTGATCCCGCTCTGCCATCCGCTGATGATCTCCAAGGTATCGGTGGAGTTTGTGCCTGATGAGCCCTCCTCATCCATTGAAGTCACGGCCACGGTGAAGGTCGAGGGGAAAACCGGCGTCGAGATGGAGGCGCTCACCGCCTGTTCCATCGCCGCGCTGACGATCTATGACATGCTGAAGGCGGTGGACCGCGGCATGCGCATCACCGATCTGCGGCTGGTCGAAAAATCCGGCGGCAAATCCGGTCATTTTCAGGCGGAGTGACATCATGGCCCTGCTCCCCGTCGATGAGGCGCTGGCACGCATCCTGAAGGGCGTGAAACCGCTTTCTGCCGAGCCTGTGAAGATCGCGGATGCGATGGGCCGCACGCTGGCGCAGCCGCTCAACGCGAAGCGGGACCAGCCGCCTTTCGATGCCTCCGCCATGGATGGATATGCCCTTCGCGTGGCAGACATCGCTTCAGTACCGGTCACGCTGCCCATCAAGGGCATGTCCGCCGCCGGCCATGGCTGGCGCGGCATGCTGAAGGCCGGAGAGGCCGTCCGCATCTTTACCGGCGCACCCATGCCCAAGGGCGCGGATACCGTGGTGATTCAGGAAAATACCAAGGCCGCCCAAGATGCGGTCAACGTTCTGGAAACGGCTGCTCCCGGCCAGAACGTGCGCGGACGCGGGCTTGATTTTGCCAAGGGCGATCTGCTGCTGCCCGCCGGGCACCGCCTCGCCGTGCGCGACCTGGGGCTTGCCGCCGCGGCCAATGCGCCTCTCCTCCGTGTACGGAAAAAACCGCGCGTGGTGATCCTTTCGACAGGCGACGAACTGGTGGAACCGGGTGGCAAGCCGCGCGCCGACCAGATCGTGTCATCCAATTCCACGGGCCTCATGCTGATGGCGCGCCGGCTCGGCGCCGATGTTACAAACCTCGGGATAGTCGCCGATACGCTGCCCGCCACAATGCGCGCCATCGCCAAGGCGAAGGGCGCCGACATTCTCGTCACCACGGGCGGCGCTTCGGTGGGCGATCATGATTTCGTGCAGGAGGCCCTTGTCCGCTCCGGCGTGAAACTCGATTTCTGGAAAATCGCCATGCGGCCGGGCAAGCCCTTCATGTATGGCCGCCGTGGTTCCCAGCATGTGATGGGCCTGCCGGGCAATCCCGTTTCGGCGCTGGTGTGCGCTCGGCTGTTTCTCAAGCCGCTGCTCGATGCGCTGCAGGGCCTGCAGGAGCCTGAGCCTGAAACCTTCGCCCGCCTTGCCGTGCCGATGAAGGCCAACGACATGCGGCAGGACTATGTGCGCGCTCACCTCTCGCTTGCACCCGACGGCAGCCGCAGCGCCACACCGTTTCCGAAACAGGATAGCTCCATGCAGCGCACTTTCCGCGAGGCCGACTGCCTGATCATCCGCCCCGCCCACGCGCCCGAAGCTAAGGCGGGAGACCTCGTTCGAGTGCTTCTCATTGACTTTTGACTGCTACAGACGGGAAACACTTGCGGAACTAAAAGGCAACTGTTAGAAATGTTGCAGATTTGTTCCGAATCTCCCAGAGGTTGCCCATGCTCACCCGCAAACAGCTCGAGCTTCTGCTCTTCATCAATGAGCGGCTGAAAGAGGAAGGCGTCCCGCCCTCCTTCGAGGAGATGAAGGAGGCGCTGAACCTTCAGTCAAAGTCGGGCGTGCACCGCCTCATCGTGGCGCTGGAAGAGCGCGGCTTCCTGAAGCGCATGCCCAACCGGGCGCGGGCGCTCGAGGTCGTCAAGCTGCCGGAAAGCCATTCTCCCAGCCTCGGGAACCGCAAGCCTGCCTTCACGCCCAGCGTCATCCAGGGCAATCTGGGGCGGGTGAAGCCCATGCCCACGGCCAATGACGGCAGCCCCCGCGCCGCCGTCGTGCCGCTCATGGGCCGGATCGCGGCGGGCGTTCCCATCGCCGCCATTCAGGATCATACCAACAACATTTCCGTTCCCCCTGAGATGCTCGGGCCCGGCGAGCATTTTGCGCTCGAGGTCAAGGGCGACTCGATGATCGACGCCGGCATTTTCGAGGGCGACACGGTGATCATCCGCAAGGGTGATCTGGCGCACAATGGCGAGATCGTTGTGGCGCTGGTGGATGAAGAGGAAGCCACCCTCAAGCGCCTGCGCAAGAAGGGCGAGTCAATCGCGCTCGAAGCAGCGAATACGGCATACGAAACCCGCATCTTCGGCCCCGACCGCGTGCGCGTGCAAGGCAAGCTGGTGGGCCTGCTCAGGAAGTATTGAGCAAAGCGCTGGCCATAACAGTTTCTCTCGGCCATCATTCTGGCGCACGCTAGAAGATGGAATCCTGTAGAGAGCGAAATGATTTTAGAGGGAACCGCTCTCCCTTTTCTCTCCATGGCAGCCCTTGAGGCTACCATCCAGACTTTCAGCCAGTCTCTACGTGATCGGCTGGATGGCTGGGTCAGGCCCAGCCAAGGAGAGAATGAAAGTGCGATTCCATCAAAGCACATTCTGCTTTAGAGCGCTCTCAAGCGGGACCCCGATTTTTATCGGGTGACGTGGTGCACGAGGCGGACCCCTACGCTAGCGGACCCTCCAGCCCCAGCTTGCGCATGAGCGTGCCGTAGCTGTTGGAGGTGCGGATCAGCGTTTCGGCGTGGCGGGCGATGAGGTTCTGCCGCGCCGCCTCATCCGTCGCTGCTGCGAGCGCCCCCCAGATGGCGGCGATGGTTTCCGTCTGATCGCGGAGTGCCGCAACCGCCTCTCCCGCCGCCGCGCGGGCGATGTCGTCGCCTGTCACCTTGCCCACGCAGGGCACGGTCGCCGCACCGCCATGCACATAGCCTTCGGGCAGGTCGCCCTTGAGGTTGGTGACACTCCGGTACTGAATGGCATCGAAAATCTGGTCCACCGCCTGTTTCGCGCCGTCCACGCGGCTGCCGTGCTCGGTATCGGCGGCGGCATGGGGCAGAAGTTCCAGCTTGCCGGCATGACGTTCCAGAAGTGCGAGATAGGGCGCCATGGGGCCTGAGAGCTTGCCCGTTTTTGCATCCTTGAACAGGTCGGCATCGATCGCCGCATAGCGCACCTTGCCCGAAGCGAGTGCTGCCTCGAGTGCTGCCACATCGACCAGTTCACCCCGGTCGTAATTGATGACGATGGCGCCATCATTGAGTGCTGACAGCACGCCCGCATCCACCACATGGGCATTGGCATATTTGCCAGTCACGGCATTCAGAGGTCCAAGCCCCGTGTGCGGGCTCACGACATCGGCACCCTTCGCCGCCTCGGCGGGCGTTGCGGCATAGGTGAAGCCTTCCGACTCGATCCACGCCTTGTGGCGGGGCCTGGCATGGATCGCCACCTTCATGCCGAAGGCCGCGGCGATGCGCGCCACCTCGCGGCCGATATTTCCATAACCCAGCACCGCCAGCTTCTTGCCTTCGAGCTTCTCGGTCGGGAATTCGCGAAGGTTGCGGCCGGTGTCGAAATCGCCCGCCGCCACGCGGGTGTGCAGCACGTCCACCGGAAGATCCGGCATCACCTTGAGCAGCGCCTTGAACACCATCTGCGCCGTGGCGCGGCTGTTGAAGGACGGCGTATTCATGAGGGGCGCAGCACCTCCCTCGCCCGTGCCCCCGCCCCAGGAAGCGGAGCCCATGTTGCCGGTGCCGGCACCAATGCGCACGCCCCCCAGCGGGAACTGGCAGTCCTTGGGGATAAAGGTCGCCGCCGCGATCAGCGCATCATATTGGCCCTTGCTGCTGGCGGTTAAAAGCTCATCGGCGGCCGAAAGTTCGGGCTGATAGAAGAAGTGGATTTTTCCCTTCTCCAGCTTCGCCTTGTCCTTCAGCGGGCCATCATGGAACACGCCGCCTTTCGATTCGATATGGGCCTTGACGGCGCCATGGTCCGGCCGTCCCGCCTTGTCGAACTTGAGGCCCACGAGATCGGCGATCAGCACCGCATAGGCGCGGGAAGGATCATCCGTGCGCGGACGGATGCCGCCGCTGTTTGCCACCGCGAAGGTGACGCCGTCTTTCGCCAGCTCCTCTTCCAGCACGACGATCCGGGCGCGGTGATAGGCGTATTTGAGATTGTCGAGCAGCGCCACGATGTCTTCGTTGGGGCGGATGCCGCCGATCCAGGCGCGGTAATCGCCGGGCGTGCCAGGGAAGGCATTGATGTAGCGCGCCACGTCGAGGCCCCGCTCATGCTCACCATTGGGGTGGGTGATGCCGTCATAGGAGAGAAGCTGCTTGGAGCGCGCCACGATGCGCGCGTGAAGAGCGGGATCAGTGATCGCCGGATCGTTCACTGCAAGAAGCGTCACCGCAGCGCCGCGATGGCTTTCATCCGCCACGCCCGCCACCAGAATGGAGTTGGATGTCAGCCAGTCATTGACGGCCTGCCGGTTGGCGGCCGAGCGGCGGTTAAGGTCCGCCACGCTGCCGATGCGCTTTTCCGCCCGCAGCAGCCCGAAAGTGGTTTCCGCGAAGGCCAGGGTCGAGAAGGTGTTGATGACGCCGCCCAGCATCTTGTCCTGGGCCGGATCATAGATCGGCCCCACATTCACCGTGCGCGCGCCGGTAAGCGGCTTCTTGGGATCGACTGGGGCCGCCACCTTGAGCTGGCGCGGAATGGCCCAGGACGGCTGCTTCTGGTTCTTCTCGACGAGCGCCAGTGCCTCCGGCGTGAAGCTGACGATGAAATAGCCGGAGATGCCGCCGATCGCCTTCTGGAACGGCATGAAGAAACAGCACTTCTCCATCACCTCCGCCACAACAGCCTCGCCCCACGGCATGGCGCCCAGCATGGAGGTGGCATCGAGCACCGCGTGATGCTCCGCCGGGTTGCGGCCGATCCAGTCGAGCAGGTTGTTGATGTCGGCGGTCGAATAGGTTGTGGCGCCTGTCGTCTCGTGCCCCACGCCGACGAACAGCTTGATGCCGAGGCGCTCCAGCTGGTCGGCGGGCGGCACCTGCCCTTCGCTGCTGGCGAAATGCAGCCGCGCCACATCGCCGTTCTTGGAATAGCGCATCATCTCGACGATCTGCGCCCCCCAGCTCTGGCGGAAGAAGCCGGAGGCCTTCGCCACCTCGGATTCGGGTGCCGGCGTATCGATGAAGATGTGCTGGGTGGGGTCATTGCCGTCGATCAGGTGCAGTGCTGCCACGGTGAAGCCCGAGTGCCCGCCGCCCAGCCCCACCGCCATCTTGTTGGCCTTGGGGAAGCCGAAATAGCGGTGAATCTCGCGCATCATGTCGAGCAGGAACTTGTCCGCCGGATAGCCCCGGTGCATGGAGCGGCCGATCTCGGCTGCCGTGAAGGGGCCGAGATCGCGGCCCTTGTCGTCGAGCTTGCGGTAATTCTTCTCCAGCCAGTGCTCGAATTCATAGCGCGTAAGCCTGGCTTCCACCTCATCCGCCACCCCGTCGGTGATCGGCCCCACGCCGAAAAACGGGTTCTTCGTCGGATGCGGCGGCCCCGCCTTTGTAGCGTCGAGCGAGGCAAGGCGCAGGGTCTTCATCTGGTCGGCAGTCGTCATCGGGCATCCTCCGGGTCGGGTGCGAAGCTAGCGGAGGAGACCCACGCCACGCTGATCGAAAAACGTCATCCCGATGCGGGGGCACGGCATGCAATATTGTGTGAGGACGCAGCCAGATCGACGCTCTCGCTCAATGCAGCTCTCGGTTCAACCTGGAGGCCCGGCAGTTTAGTGCGACCGGGGTTTGAGCAATAACCGTTTGACGCCATAAGCCACGCTGGAAACGAAAATCCAAGTGCAAGCCTGTTCAATCAGTGTTTCGTTGCGAACCAGAACCGGCCAACTCGTTCGAACGATAAAAGCGCCATACAAGGCGGCCAGCGCCAATGATCCAACCGCGACTTTCCAATATGACCGGAGCAAGAGTCCGGGGACCACGGCGCAAATGACCACGAAAGGGTCGATCTCGATATTGAGCATTTCCGTCATATCCGCGCCGGATTGACGAGCCCGGCCGCCACATCCTAACCGCAGCACCGCGATTGAACTATTTGATTTTGGTGAGCCGGGCGGGAATCGAACCCGCGACCACATGATTAAAAGTCACGTCCAAGCCCTTGTCACGCCCCTTTCAGCACCTCTCAAAATCACGCGGTAACACTGGCCTTTTATGCCAATTTGCAACGGACTTTACAGCATTTCCTCTTGACCGCCTGTTTCTAGCGTCCCATGATGCGTCCCAAATAGCGGGTTTCAGAGTCGGTCGAGATGGTGCTTCGCGCGTCCCCAGTGCGTCCCATAACGACCACATGACTAAGCGGAGGGAGCATGCCCAAGACGAACCGGAAGAAGATCACACAGCGCATGATCGACACCTTGAAGGACGTCGAGAAAGAGACGTGGCTGCACGACAGCGAGGTGCTGGGACTGGGGATCAGGATGCGCCCAGGTAGCTCGCCGGTGTGGGCCATCCGCTACAAGCTGCCCTCCACCGGACAAGACCGCAAGGCAACGCTGTGGCCGGTTGATACGATCACACTGGAGGATGCGCGGAAGATCGCACGGACGAAGATTGGCGAGATTGCGAGAACCGGCGGTGTGGTGGACACTCGCCTTGAGGCCAAGTACCGCGAGACGGTGAAGGACTTGGCAAAGCGCATCGCTGAGGAAATGGAAGAGAAGGACAAGGCCCCTTCCTACGTCGCTGCCTTCCGGCAGCAATGCCAAGATTACATCGAGCCTTCAATTGGCGATACGCTGGTGCGTGATGTGTCGAAGTCGGATGTGGACAGGCTGCTGGTGAAGCTCCGCAAGACGCCGTTCCTGCACAACCGCGTGAGGGCCGTGCTGTCGAAGCTGTTCAACGTGGCGAGGCGTGACGGCTTGCGGGTGGATAACCCGGCCTTTGGCTCCGAGAAGGCGTCCGAGGAAGCCCGGCAACGCACCCTAGACGACGCCGAAGTTGGACGCCTGCTGTTGGCACTGGATGCGAACCCCGGCATGGAAGCCGACGCTTTCCGCCTGCTGTATCTCACTGGCTCGCGCCCCAAGGAACTCCTGTCGGCCCAGTGGAAGGACTTCGCCCTGCCCGATGACGCGAGCGAACCGGCGGTGTGGACGAAGCCCGCGCTCACGGTGAAGCAGCGGAGGACGCACCGGGTTGATCTGTCGGCATTGGCAGCGGCGACACTCCGCAAGAGGCTGGAGGATGAGAAGGGGCTGGCAAAGAAGCGGAAGGAGGATGCGCCGGGGGCGGATGACTACGTGTTCCCCAGCCGCAAGCGCAACGGAACGCATCTGTCGGACACACGCGACTACTGGGCGAAGGTGACGAAGGAAGCGGGATTGAAGGACGTGCGCCGGTACGATCTCCGAAAATCGTTTGCCACGCGCATCCTCGCCGCTGGCACCGACATTAAAACCGCCATGAGCCTCACCGGCCACACACAGGTTGCCATCTTCTTGAAGCACTATGCGCAACTCGTGAAGGGTGCGCAGTCGAAGGCGCTGGGCGCTGTGGATTGGACGCCGGGGGCGAAGGCAGAGGGAAACGCGGGTGGACAGGAACACGATAACGGCTGAGAGGCTGCTGGCGGTTTACACGCAACGCCTCGCCATGAATGACGCCGGGGTGACCGTGTGGCGAGACGATGTGCGGACAGCGGTGGAAAGGCTGGTGGAGAAGCTCAGGGCTATCGCGCCGGGCGAGGCCGTCAGGATTGTCGAGGACTCCACCGGGGAGCCGTGCTTCCGTTTCGTGATGGTGGCGACGGGTGAGGTACTGGGCAGAATTGGGCAAGCCGCCGGTCCCGGCCTAAATTGACGGAAAAATCTCAGCCCCCAACTCGACAGTTGTGGCCGCGCGATCACCCCCCGTGCCACCACAGCCACCCATAGCGCAGAAGCACCGCCAGCGCCGGAAACGGCAACACGACCGCCGCCAGCACCAGTATTGCGGGCCACCCGCTCGCTTCTCCCTCCACATGTCCCAGCCAATAGTTGGCTCGCAGCCGGAGATGGGGCTGGGGTTTGTCTTTCTTGCCCATAGAATTGATCCTTCGCCTATTTACCGTCATCGTAGGGGGCTTGTCCCTCGCCGTTTGGGGTTTCTCAGGACGCCCGGATGGTAAGCCCGCTTGGGGTGCGTCAATTGAGGGCAAGGGCATAAATCAGTGCATCGGGGTGTTAAGAGCGGCGGCGGGTGTCAATTCTGCATAATCTGCCAGAGCTAGGGTGCCTGCCCTCCGGCCCCTTCAACGCCCATTGTCAACAGATTTGCCAACGCCAGCGTCTAAGCCCCCGCAAACACCTGTCCCGCAACGGACTATGAGTCCGCTGTGCTGCCGTCAGAGGACTCGCCCCTGTTTCCTAATCATGTGGTCAAGGCTCGCTGGGCGGGGCGTAAGGGGCCAGGAAGGCTGGGGATAGTCTGGGATGGTCTTGAGGCGGGACAGCCGCCGGGACGCACTAGGGACGCGCTGGAAGGCCGATTGGGGCCGTTACCTGGGCACTTTGACAGCACCCCTTGACGGACTCCTGCGCTGGAGGTAATTCCTAGAGCTAGGAAAACGCTGCGCATACGCAGCGATTCGCCCCTAGCGTCCACCTTTAACAGGAGACGCATATGCTTCCCGACAACTACCAATCCCCGGCCAAGCTTTCCGAAGCTCTCTACCGGGCGTTAGCCGACGCCATGCCGCCCGGCGATAACCCACGCGATAGCTGGATGTCTCACGTTGCATCGGCCATGCAGGCTACAGCATGGGCGCTGGTGGCGAAAGAGGAAGGCCCGGAGCAAGGCGACTACATCACGTCAGTGGCGATGCGCGAACTATCTGTTGCGCTTAACATCATCGACACTGTTGACCCCGACAAGGACGGCGATGCGAGCGAGGAAGTCCCGGATATCGGGGATAGCCCTGACCCCGACAAGTTCCCGATCTGGAAACTCGCCATCCAGCTTATCTGGAAAGAAGGCGATGCCCCCATTGATACGCGAACGCCGGTTGGCCGGTGGCTTGAACACTGCTTGCAGGCAATGTGGTATGGGGAGATTGCCCTCCGCGTTGGCCGGGAGTGCCCCTCCCATGCGATAGCCCCGCTCACGCTCATGGAGGATGCCCTGTGTAGCGCAGCGCCTTACGATGAGGGGCCGGAGGGCGAGGACGCGCCTGTTGAGCCGGTAGAAGCGGCCTAGGGGGGGCGATCATGCGGAATGAGCCAAGCATCCTCCTATCCATGAAGCTCGCCACAGGGCTTCTGGAAGGGGCCACACAGGACTTCATCGCCGGACGTTACGCCCAAGCGGAAGCCGCCTTGGAAATCGCGGCAGTTCGCATAGCGTCGGCCCGCACGGATATGAAGGCCGCTCCTGACGACGCCTCTCCCCGCGCCATAACGCTGTCGGCAAAGGGCTGGGCAGCGCCGGTGAGACGGGGGAGGAAGCGCCTGTCGTGGAGGGGCGATCATGCTGTTTGATTGCCCGTGGGTTGAAGTGGAGATCTCTTGGCCTTGGACGATGCTCTACATAGGCGTCGGGCGAAGGAGAGCCACCGGCCTGTGCTGGGGCAAGGGCACAGGATGGTCAATAGACTGGCGGGGGAAGTCGCTGGTTTGACGTGGTGGGAGGGGTTGGCGAAGGTCAGCCCCTTCCTTTTATGGGCAGGCGGGGGCCGGGAGCGGCGGTTCAAAAGCGTTGGCGAGTGTCTCTGTCTGTACCTGTGCGGATCAATACCCCCCATCATAGCAGGCACCCGGTCTCAAATACCCCCACCTATAGCCCCAGCGCCCATCAAATACGCTCCACTATAGCCTGGACGGTCAGCCAAATACGCTCACCTATAGCACCACACCCGCGCCAAATACCCCCCACTCTTAGCCGCACACTCCCCCAACAATACCGCTCACTCATAGCGCCCCCACATTCCCCCAAGGATCACACATGCCTTCACGCCCCTGTTGCGCTCGCGGTTGCCCGCGCGTGACAACTCCCGACGGCTACGGCGATTATTGCCCCAAACACGCAAGGCATTACCGTCGCCATGGCCACCCCGAACAAGACCCGCTCACCAAGGGCGAGGTAACCCGCCTCAAGAAGTACGTCACGAAGCTGATTGACCGGCGACGTAACTCCCCGGAAATCTGGGACAAGCTCGACAGTTCACACCGCGCCTTGCTCTCCGACTTGCGAGCCGAGTCATTGACCACCAAAGTTGTCTATCGCGGCAACCGGCATAAGTTCATGCTGCTTCACGCGATGGAAGCGGCAGAGGCGAAGGACTTCATCCTTACCGCCCTCGCTATCTCCTATCTTCACGAATATGACTCCCGCCGCTTCAAGTCCGATGAGGCCTTCTTTGTCTCCCTCGCCCGTCGCATCCTGATGTTCAACCGCACGTCATGGTCCGGGCGGCTCACGCCTGTTGAGCGCAAGGACGGCAGCAGGACGCTTTGGAAAACACAAACCTATCGTGATCCCGCGCGTTACTACAGCAGCGAGGTTGGGAAGATGGTGGCGAAGGTGTTCTATCCGCCCGGTGTTGCGTTGCGGCAGGGTGAGATCAGAACGGACAAAATGACCGCCGATGTTCTCCGTGCGCCTGTCGAGGCGTTGACGCTGGACGCTTAACCACCTTCCGCCCCTCATAACCAACCCCTTTCACGGAGCCTCTCCATGTCCGACTTATGCCCGCCTCTCGATCCCGCTGTTATCGCGTGGTTAGACCGGATGTTCCCCGAGTGATCACCCCGCTTGGATGAAACCCACATTGACCTGGCTCGGCGTGGTGGGCAGCGCGAGGTTGTCTTGCGCTTGAAGCAGGAGCTTGAGAGGCAGGAGAAAACAGGGACGATAATCGGGCGTCTGACGAGGGTGTGAACGCCAGAGGGAAGATGACTACGACAGCGCCCCGCGCTGCCGAACGCCCCTTTTACACTGCCCTTCCAACCCACTTTCCACCCAGGCGTTGGGCGGCCCCGGAGGGCCGACGTGGTGTCCTCAACACTGGCGTTTCCACCCCCGATTATTCATCCGCCTACGGACATTTCCGGGCTGACCCGGAAAACCACGAAAATCCCCGAGTCAAATCAACCCCTTACGAGGCTCCGCCTTAGGGAGGATATTATTTAAGAATGATAACGAACCTTCCCGCTCGTGCCTTCTTTCCCGATCACCCGCCAGCAGCCCACGTGACGATTGTGGATGCGCCGTGCGGCGACGGCAAGACTACCCGCATGATAAAGGGGCTTCGGCCTGACCGACGCTACCTGATCGTTACGCCGCTGCTGTCGGAGTGTAAGCGCATTATCGAAGATGCAGCGCGGACAGACTCCGGCTTCCCCGGCATTCACATCCAACAGCCGCTATCCGATGGCGAAAGCGACACAAAGCTCAAGGCCATTGAGGAGTTGATCCAAGAAGGTGCATCAGTCGTATGCACTCATGCCCTTTATCCGGGCCTTGTGGATGCGATTGAACGCGGAAGTCTAAACGATTACGACATCCTGATTGACGAGGCGATAAATATAGCCAGAATTTATGAGGGTGTTGACCTTGGCGATTGGCGACAAGTGTTCATCGGGGACAGATATGTTGAGGTTGACCCCGTTGATGGACGCTGCACCCCGACAGAAAAATGGGACGGATGCGTCAATAAGCAGAGTCGTTCACTTGAGTATTCGGCATACACCTATGCGAAGGCAGGATGTCTCTACTACGTGGACAAGACAGTTCTCCTGTGGGCGATACCGCCGTGCCTTCTCCTTGCCGGTAGGTCCGTTACGTTCCTGACTTACCTGTCCAGCGGCTCCATGCTTCTTGCCTATCTCGACAAGCGCGGGATTAAGTATCGCGTCGAACATGATAAGGCGCGTGATCTTGCTGCCCGTCAAGGCGCACGCTTTCCCCGCCGTGATGGCAGGGCATGATCGCTTAGGCGATACTTTCATATCTATGCCGGGACAGACCCGGGAAAGGGCCATTCATGGTCACAAGAGTTTACCACGGCTCCGAAGGAGCTTACACGCAAGACGACGTCAACGCCCGCGCTGCGCAGGCTGATCACGCCGCGCGACAGGACGGAGGCGTTCAAGCTAAGGTGCATTACGGCGCTCTCCGCGTGATCCACCACTCGGACGGCAGCACGGAAACCCACGTTCCAAACGCGGTCAGCCGTGCCTATGCCGCCGACCCCCGCGCTGGCGTAACCATCAACGGCGTGAACATGACCCGTGAACAGGCAATCCAGCACGGGTTCATCGCGCCGGATTTTCATGACGGCAAGAGCGCCCCGGCCCACGCTGTTGCCACGACCCCCAAGGCCGCCACTGACACCGCCGCTGTTGCTCCCGGCGACAACGCAGCCGATGCTCCCCAACAGGACGACGCCCCCGACATCACCGCCAAAGGCGAAGATGGGCGGTACGTCGATGCCACGTTAGATGCAGGACAGAAGGAACTCGACGCCTTCCGCGAAGCGCAGGGCAAGGAAGCAGCCGACGCCCTCATTGCGCAGGCTGTTGATACTGGCGACTTGACGCCGCCTGAGGGCTTCACCGCGCCCCAGGTTGATACCGTCGTGAAGGCGTATCAGCACTTCGGCAACGACATGATCAAGGACACCGGCGTGACCGTGCAAGATATGTCCGACGTGCTGGACCCCGACACGCTCAGGGAAGCACGGAAGGCGGTTCTTGCTGGCGATGCCGACAAGCTCAAGGCCATCGCTGCACAGACCGCAGACACTCTTGCGGCTCTGCCCAAGAGCGATCCCAAGGGCTTTCAGTCATTCCTTGCCGACCGCTTCCCCGACCTTCACTCAGAGGTGCGGAACGGACGGACGCTCGTATCGGTCAGCTTCGACGGGAAACCCGCGCGGCTCATGCCGTGGGATGAGATCGTTCATCGTGGTTGGCTCAAGAATGCCAAGCTCGAACGGATGCCAGACTGATGGTGCAGATTGCTAAGGCCGTGCAAGAAAGGCGCGAGGCCGAGGCGAGAGCGGAGGCGCGGCGAGCAATTGCCGCCCTCACTCCCGAGGAGAAGCGCAGGCGCTACGAACGCATCCTCGCCGCACAGGATGGCCCGCATGAGTAGAGGCAAGCGCATCACGAAGGCGGAGCTGGCCGAGATCATGGCCGACGCTGCCGCCAAGCCCCCGCCTGCTGATGGCGAAAGCAAGCTCAGGGCGCTAGTGGAAGCCTACAGCGCGGCAGAGCAAGACTATCACACTCAGGCCGATCAGGTGGCACGGCAGGAAGAAGCCATGCACCGCTGGCAGGAACAGCGCCGGAGGCACAGGCTTTGAAGATCATTCCACGCAAGCCGCCGATGCTCCGGCCCAATGTGAGGGCATGGGCAGAGACAGTTCTCAGCCCCGCCACGCTGCACAACGCCGAAGGTGATTGGCGGGCCATCAAGTTGATTGATGCCGCTTACTCCCAGCGCAACGCCGCCGTGATGGCGGCCTGTCCGCGCCTTGGAAAACCAAGTAACTGAAAGGAACCTAATTGACGACCGTTACAACCGCCTACTCCGAAGGCAATAACGTGGTGGACATCACCGCGAACCCCGGTCTCGCCCTTACCAAGACGCCCAGCCCGGCGATTGGAGGGACGCAAGGTGAGAAGATCAGAGAGAACCTCGTGACCTCCACCGCCTATACGCTCGCGGCTTCTGATGCCAATATGCTGGTGACGCTGGACAACGCCGCCGCCATCACCCTCACGGTGCCCGCCAATGTGTTCTCCGCGAAGGACGTTCTCAACATCATGCAGCACGGCGCGGGGCAAGTCTCTGTTGTTGCCGGGGCAGGCATGACCATCCTGTCGGCGGGGGGCAAGCTCAAGCTCGCCGGTCAGTACAGCGCCGCGTCCATCCTGTTCCGCACTCCCACACAGTGCGAACTCTTTGGCGACATCGCATCCTAACCCTGAAACACAAGGACACCATGTTCAACGGACCTACCAACATCACAGAGGTGAATGATAACGTCGCCTCTGGCCCCACATCGCTGGCGGATAGACCCGCAGCGCCCAAGCCGCCCATCATCCTCACTATTGAAACCAATTACAGCGGCAAGATCGACAGCCGCCAGGTTGGCGCTGGTGATGATGCCACGGCGGGAAGCCCCGATCCGATCAAGGGATCATCGTTCGGCCCTCGCAAGCCGGAAGATCATGCGGAAAGCCCGGTGGCGACAGCGCCTGTGGGCATGACCGTAATCAACTTCGGCCAGTTCACCTAGGCACTAGGTTTACTCGCCGCTTTTAGTTCTGCTTTTGCCTTGCAGGCCGGTTCCTTCATCGGGGCTGGCCTGCTTTTTTAAGCCGCCTACCCCATTAGCTGTGTTAATCGAACACGCAACGCGATACCTGGCGCTTGGGGAGTCGATCCAATTAAGGCCGCAGAACCCTTTTCAATAGTCCCTTGAAGTTCCAAGTTGGCGGAGTCTATGCCTAACACGCTCGGCATGCCGTTAGAGTGCCGATTTACATGTATCGATGCCGAGAGGTTATTGCCATCACTCGCGTAGCTGCCTACGTAGTATATGGCAGAGTCACCGCCCCGCAGCTTGCCATTGTCAAGAACAGCAACTCCGTTGCCTGATCCTAAAGGGGTATCGAAGTCAACACGGTAAAGTCCGTTATTCATTTGTATGATCCTAGGTTGCAGAGAACAAACTGGAACATATCATGAATACCGTTCTTGCGTCAACATCTTGATGTATGGGGATGTCATTTGTCTATGTATTGTGTTTGGCATTGCCTTGAAGATGCCTGTTGAGACGCAAAAGACAACCAATAGGTGACCAAGGGCTTTTAGGTTGATTTTTTCAGACATGTTGCATATAGTCTATTCAATCAGAGCAGGTCGATTGAGGGCGAAAGCCCAATAGCTCTGAGCCGCCGGGTATTCCCGGTCACTTGCCTAGCGCTGTGGGTCGCAAGACTTGGTGACTAATCGAGGAAATGCAGGGGAGGGTAACACCTCCCCTATCTTCTTTAGAAATACCGCTGCCCAAACATCGTCATTTCAGCCACCTTGCCAAACGGTACACGCTTTCTGGTAGGAACTGAATCTTCCTTTACGTATGCACTCTCCACATACATATCCAAAGCATGTGTACCGGTTTCTATTGGCCGGTCTGTGTCGTTCCTTACCGTGAAAAACGCGCAATAACGAACCTGCGCGGCTCGGCCTACAGGGGCATATATCTGATATGTGGTCCAGTTGTGGTGTTGCGTCAGCGCCACGCTGGTTCCGGGCTTATCGAACAAGCCGCCCATCATCGCGCAGAGTCTTTCTGTGTGGCTATGTCTATCAGGGCAAAACACTCTGACCGCTCGATCAGGGCAAAGGACATGCTCCGGCTGTTGCAACTCGCCGGGGTCCAAGTTTCGCGAATAGCAATGGTTACTATATCGCAGCCGGACACTGAACGTAACCTCTTCCGCGTCTTTCGGTGTCCACTTGAACTGCCTTATGCTCTGCCGCAAATGAACAAGCGTATAGGCTTTACCTGCGTATTCTATCTTTTCCGGGTGCATCGACTTCGCCGCATAACTTGATTCGCCGAAGCATAGGACGTGGCATTATTTGAAAACAGTACATGACCGCACGACTTCCCGCCCAGGGATGGCTCCCACTAGCAAAATATGCGGCCTAAACGAATAGCAACCAATCCATGAGACACTATATGCTCGTGATGTTCACGCGCTTATCTATGTGGGAGATAAATCGATGCGCCGCTGTTTGCTTCCGTTGCTCGCGGCCTCTGTTTTGTGTCAGTGCTGTTCCCCTGCCCTCGCCGGTCGGGCTAGCGAAATGATCAACGCACTATCATCAAATGCACAAGCAGGCCTCTTTAAGCATCTAATCGATGCACCGGACAGCGAGTGCAGACTGGTTTCGCGGGTGTTCTTCAAGGGCGAAAGCCCAAAGGACGATTCGGCCTACTACGCCGTTCGCTGCGAACCGAGCGGGGATTGGATGGTGGCGGTGAAAAACACCGGCAACATGCCTGGCCGGGTTGTTTCATGCGCTGTGGTGAAGCCGCTCGGCGTTGAATGCTGGACGCCATACTGAGGCGGCGGGTCTGTGTTCGTTGCGTCCCCAGTGCGTCCCAGGCCGATTTTTCAAGCTTCCCAAAAGTGCGCTAACTATTTGATTTAGTTTGGTGAGCCGGGCGGGAATCGAACCCGCGACCACATGATTAAAAGTCACGTGCTCTACCCCTGAGCTACCGGCCCTTGGCGCCATCAGGCTTTTGGAGAGCGCGGTATAGTTGCGGGGGGAGCCAGGGTCAAGGCCGGAAACCCGGGGTTAACGCTCACGCCACATTATCGCCGCGCTGGTCCGGTCCATGCTTGGGCCGGGTGGGAGATTCCTGATTTGGCACTGGGGGATATGGCGGAGATCGCGATCATCGTTCTGGCGGCGGGCAAGGGCACGCGTATGAAATCCGCCCTGCCCAAGGTGCTGCACCGTGCCGCTGGGAGAAGCCTGCTGGCCCATGTGCTCCATGCCGCAAAAGCCCTCAATCCCGCCCGTCTCTGCGTGGTCATGGGGCCGGACATGGCGGCGGTGGAGGCTGAGGCCAAAGCCGTGGCGCCGGATGCGCGCTTCGCCGTCCAGGCCGAGCGGTTGGGCACCGCCCATGCCGTTTCCATGGCCAAGGAGGCCTTACAGGGCTTCTCCGGCAAGGTTCTGGTGCTCTATGCCGATGCGCCGCTGGTGCGGCCTGAAACGCTCTCAGCGCTTGCCGCAGCGCCTGCCGCCATGGCGGTGCTGGGATTCGAGGCGGCCAACCCCCATGGTTATGGCCGCCTGCTGCTCGATGGCTCGGGCCACATCATCGCGATCCGGGAGGAGCTTGATGCGACACCTCAGGAACGCAAGGTAGCGCTCTGCAATTCTGGTGTAATTTCGATTTCCTCTGCCCTCCTCTGGCAGCTTTTGCCGAAAATCGGCAATGCCAATGCCAAGGGCGAATATTATCTGACCGACCTCGTGGGCCTCGCCACGGCGCAGGGGGAAAAGGTGGCCCTCGTCCGCTGCCCGGAAAATGAGGTGGCTGGCGTCAACGACCGCGTTCAGCTTGCCACCATCGAGGCTGAGTTCCAGTCCCGCTACCGCCGCGCGCATATGCTGGCGGGGGCGACCCTCACCGACCCGGGAAGCGTGTTCTTCTCCGCCGATACGGTGATCGGTCAGGATGTGGTGATCGGCCCCAACGTGGTGTTCGGCCCCGGTGCCGGCGTGGGGAACGGCGTTGAAATCCATGCCTTCAGCCATATCGAGGGTGCGAAGGTGGCAGACGGCGCGCGGATCGGCCCCTATGCCAGGCTTCGCCCCGGTGCTGACATCGGCAAGGACGCACATATCGGCAATTTCGTCGAGATCAAGAACGCCGCCATCGCAAGCGGTGCGAAGGCCAATCACTTAAGCTACATCGGCGATGCCAAGGTGGGGGCGGGCTCGAACATCGGTGCCGGTACCATTACCTGCAACTACGATGGCTATGAAAAACACCTCACCGACATTGGCGCCAATGTTTTCGTGGGGTCGAACACGGCACTTGTCGCCCCGGTTAAAGTGGGCGATGGCGTGAACATCGCGGCGGGAAGCGTCATCACAAAGGATATTCCCGCCGATGCGCTTGCCCTCACGCGCCCGCCGCTTGAGGTGCGTGAAGGCTGGGCGGCGAAATACCGCGAGATGAAAAAGGCCCGCAAGGCGGCAAAAGCCCGGGCGAAGGAGTAGGATTGCATGTGCGGCATCGTTGGCATTCTCGGCAAGGAGCAGGTGGCGGACAGTATCGTCGAGGCGCTGCGCCGGCTCGAATACCGGGGTTATGATTCAGCGGGCGTCGCCACGCTGGAAAATGGCGGCATGGACCGCCGCCGCGCCGTGGGCAAGCTCAAGAACCTGGCCGCCGTGCTGCAGCAGAACCCGCTCTCCGGCCGGAGCGGCATCGGACACACGCGCTGGGCCACCCATGGCGGCGTGACGGAAACCAATGCGCATCCCCACATAGTAGATGACGTGGTGATCGTGCACAACGGCATCATCGAAAACTTCCGTACACTGAAGGATGAGCTGATTGCCGAAGGCGTGGCATTCAAGACCCAAACGGACACTGAAGTGGTGGCGCAGCTGATCGCGCGCGAGCGGCGGGCGGGCGTCCCGCCGCGCGAAGCGGTGCGGACCGTGCTGAAGCGGCTGGAAGGCGCATTCGCCCTCGCCATCCTGTTTCAGGGCGAGGACAATCTGATGATTGGCGCGCGCAATGGCCCGCCGCTCGCCGTGGGCCACGGCAATGGTGAAATGTTCTTAGGGTCAGATGCCATAGCACTCTCGCCCTTCACCAACCGCATCACCTATCTTGAAGACGGCGACTGGGTGGTGCTGACCCGCAATTCCTTCGAGATCTTCGATGCCGAGGACCGGCAGGTGATCCGCCCGATGAGTTTCTCGCAGGCTTCCGCCATGCTGGTGGACAAGGGTAACTACCGCCACTTCATGGCCAAGGAGATTGCCGAGCAGCCGGAAGTGATCGGCCACACGCTGGCTGAGTATATTGATTTTTCCGAGCGTGCCGTAAGGCTGCCGGAAAAACTGCCGTTCGATTTCGCCAGCCTCGACCGCGTAATCATCACTGCCTGCGGCACCGCCTCCTATGCGGGGCTTGCGGCTAAATACTGGTTTGAACGCTACGCGCGCCTCCCCGTCGAAGTCGATGTGGCGTCCGAGTTCCGCTACCGCGAAGCGCCGCTGCCGAAGAACGGACTTGCCATCGTCGTCTCGCAATCGGGTGAAACCGCCGATACGCTGGCGGCGCTCCGCTATTGCAAGGGCCAGGGCCAGCACACGGTGGCGATCGTCAACGTGCCGGAATCGACGATCGCGCGCGAAAGCGAACTGGTGCTGCGCACCTACGCCGGCCCCGAGATCGGTGTTGCTTCCACCAAGGCCTTCACCTGCCAGCTCACGGCCCTCGCCTGCCTCGCCCTGATGGCCGGCAAGGCGCGCGGGCATCTGAGTCGCGAGAAGGAACGTGAACTCGTTGGCGCACTGATCGAAGCGCCGCGCCATATCACCGAAACACTGAAGGACGAGAAACACATTGCCGAGGTGGCGCGCGAGATCGCCCATGCCCGCGATGTGCTCTACCTCGGGCGCGGCATCAACTACCCGATTGCGCTCGAAGGCGCGCTGAAGCTCAAGGAAATTTCCTATATCCATGCCGAAGGCTATGCGGCAGGCGAACTGAAGCATGGCCCCATCGCGCTGATCGACGAGAATGTGCCCGTCATCGTCATAGCACCCCATGACGAGCTTTATGAAAAGACCATCTCCAACATGGAGGAAGTGGCGGCGCGCGGCGGCAAGATTGTTCTGTTCACGGATGATCATGGCGTAGCGGCGAACGGGCATTCAACCTTCCGCACTATCCGCGTGCCGCAGGCCAATGCCTTCATCAGCCCCCTGCTCTATGCCGTACCCGTGCAGCTTCTGGCCTATCACGCCGCCGTCTTCATGGGGACGGATGTGGACCAGCCGCGCAACCTCGCCAAATCCGTCACGGTGGAGTAGCGGCGGCATCCCGCTTGGTGCCGAAGACCACGAAGGCGAGCGGAATCAGAACCAGAACTCCGGCGAGGAAGAAGGTCACGCTCGGTGACACGATGACTGGATTGGGCTGCATGAAATAGCCGAACAGTTCGGCGAAGATCAGCGTGCCCATCAGCATGGCAAGGCTCTGGAGGCTGGCAAGCCCGCCCTGCAATTCGCCCTGCTCGTCATCTGGCACCTGATGCGAGAGCATGGCCGTCATGGTGGGATGCACGAAGCCTTCCGGCGCATGCAGCAGCACAAGCACCATCACCATGCCGATGCCGGTCGCCACGCCATAGCCGAAAAGCACGGCCGCTGAGGCGATCAAACCGAAGATTACCGTGCCGCGCTCGCCGAAGGTCTTGACGGTCACGCCCGTCAGCAGCCCTTGCGCAATGGCCGTGATGACGCCGAAAGCCGACAGCGTGAGACCGATGATCGCTTCGCTCCAGCCGAACTTGGCGATGCCCCAGAACGACCAGACCGCCATATAGACTGACGTGCCAAAGAAATAGATCACCATGGCGGAGACCATGGGGATCATCTCCCGGTGCCGTGAAAAAATCTTGAGCGTGCCGAGCGGATTGGCGCGGCGCCAGTCAAACCGACGGCGGTTTTCAGGCGCCAGCGTTTCCGGCAGCACCAGCCAGCCATAAAGGAAATTCAACAGCGAAAACACTGCCGCCGCATAGAAGGGAACGCGCGTGCCGTAGGCGCCCAGAAATCCCCCCAGCGCCGGGCCGATCACGAAGCCCAGCCCGAACGCCGCCCCCATCAGGCCGAAGACCCGCGCCCTGTCCTTGGGCTCCGTAATGTCGGCCAGATAGGCGTTGGCCGTGACATAGGATGCGCCGCACACGCCCGCGATGATCCGGCCGATGAACAGCCACGTCATGGTAGGGGCCAGTGACGTCAGCAGATAATCCGCCGCCAGGCCGAACACCGCCAGCAGCAGAATGGGCCTCCGCCCGAACGCATCGGAGAGATTGCCGATCAACGGCCCGAACAGGAACTGCATCGCCCCATAGGCAAAGAACAGCCAGCCACCCAGAAGCGAAGCGCCGCCAATGTCGCGCCCGCTCAATTCCTGAATGAGTGCGGGCAGAACTGGCATGACCAGGCCGAAGCCGACCATGTCGATCAGCACCGTGACGAAGACGAACCAGATGGCATATTTTCCAGGCAGGCGCAGAGTCATCGGAAGGTTCTCCAGCCCGCACTGCGGGCCAGAGGCGGAACCGCGGTGCGTCAGCTAATGTCGGTTGGTGCCACGCAGTCGATAGAGCTTCCGGCGGGAATCAAAGCCTTCGAAATAGTCCTTCACCTGCGGATGGCGGACGGGATCGCCGGTTTCGTCTTCCAGCAGGTTCTGCTCCGAGACGTAGGCGACATATTCGCTATCTTCGTTCTCGGCGAGCAGATGATAGAAGGGCTGATCTTTCCGTGGACGGATGTCCTCGGGGATCGACTCCCACCATTCCTCGGTGTTGTTGAACACCGGGTCGACGTCGAAAATCACCCCGCGGAACGGAAACAGCCGGTGCTTCACCACCTGTCCGATGCCGAATTTTGCTGCGGGTAGCGTATTCATGCCCCCTGATTGCCAAGAGACGGCCCGATTGGCAAGGGGAGCGGAACGTTCGCGGAATCGTCATGACCGGAATCCCGAACCTCGCCCTGCCGTTCTTTGGCGTGACCCTGCATCATGCGCGGCAGCGTATGCACAGGCCCCAGCCCCCGCCGCATCATGGCACGCCGCAACGGGCCAACCGTGGACAGAAGCTCCAGCCCGAAGGCCCTTCCCGCCGCAAGCACGCTATCATGCGACAGGAGCGAATGGTTCATGCCGTCGATCACCTGCTGGCGCGGCAGCACGTCGCGGCGGCGCAAGGCGCTGTAGTCTTCCAGACTTTCATCCGCCCCCGGATCATCCAGCCCTTCGATCAGTTCCGCCGCCTGGGCCGCATCGCGCAATGACATATTGAGGCCTTGCGCGCCGATGGGCGGCACGACATGCGCGGTTTCCCCAACCAGAAGCGTGCGGCGGCGGGCAAAGGTATCGGCAATCTGTCCTTCCATCGGGAATACGCGCCTTGGGCCAATCCCCGACGCCCGGCCCAAATCGCCATGGCTCGCCAGCTGAATCTCCGTGGCCAGTTCATCATCCGGCATGGCCAAAAGCTCTGCCGCACGCTGGGGCCTTTCCATCCACACCAGGGCCGAGCGATTGCCGGGCAGCGGCACGGTGGTGAATGGCCCGGATGCCTTGTGGTATTCCGTGGAGATGCCATCGTGCCAGCTGCTGTGATCAAAGCTGGTGGCCAGTGCGGCTTGTGGGTAAGCCCAGCGCCGCACACGAATGCCCGCCGCCTCACGCAGCACCGAATGACGGCCATCGGCGGCTATGGCGAGGCGCGCTTCAATGACGCCCTGCGCGGTTTTCAAAGCGACTGTCTCAGAGCCGGGATCGGCATCGGTCACATCGGCATCAACACACACCACGCCCAATTCGCGCGCCCGGGCGGCAAGTGCGGGGACAAGAAGGACCAGCGGAAAATTCCAGCCGAATTCCTGTTCCCCGATTTCCGCCGCATCGAATGTCAGCGTCGGCGCCTGAAACCGCCCCTGCGTGTCATCCACCATGCGCAGGCGCTTGAGCGGCGAAAGCTGTGCTTTCAATGCGCCCGGCCATACGCCCAAATGCGCCAGGAGCCGCACCGAAGGCTGCATGAGCGCCACGGTGCGCGGATCATGTGTGGAAGGCTGCGCGCCCGAGATCAGCACCACCTTGCGGCCCTGCAAGGCAAAGAGTGCCGCGGCAACGAGCCCTGCGGGGCCGCCGCCCGCAACCGCGATATCAGCTTTGATATTCATCACGCACCGATCGGCGTTTTCTGCATGCTCTCCCGCTTGCTGAAGTCCGCATGGAATGCCGCAAGCTTCGGGCGGCCGGTTTTCCAGTCCACATCCGGCAGGCGGAAGGAAATATAGGAGAGCACAACGGCCGAGGCGATTGAGCCGACGCTCACCTCGCCCAGCAGCGGCGACCAGTCGCGTTCCAGGCTGTCGAAGATCGCCGCCATGCGAACTCTGGTGCGCTCCAGCCATTCCGGCCATTGCAGGCCCTTGGGCCGGGCGCCCAGTTCATAGCGGGTGGCAACAGCCGAGTCCGCCAGTCCCTGCGCCAGCGCCAGCAGGGTGAGCACCTTGAAGCGGTGCACGCCATCATCCGGGATCAGCGCGGAGTTGCCCGCGACATGGCAGAGATATTCCATGATAACGCGGGAATCGAAAATCGGATGGCCATGGTCGGTTTCCAGCACGGGCACCTTGCCGATGGGCGAGAGGAGCGCCAGGCGTGGATTTTCCGCTGCGGGCGACACGCTTTCCTTCACATGCTCAACCTTGCCGCCAAGGCCTGCCTCGTGAGCGGTGACGACGCACATGCGGACGAAAGGCGACAGCATGTCACCATGGATTTTCATGGGGGATTACTCCTGCAAGGTCTGGCAGGGTTTTAGGGCGGATTTCCATGGAACGGAAGCGCCCGTGCCGTCATGACCTGGGCAGGAATTTCTCCACCACCCTGTTCCACAATTCGGCACCCTTGGGGATCAGCGCGTCGTTGAAATTGTAGCCCGGATCGTGAAGCATCCGGCTGTCGCCATTGCCAAGGCCGAAATAGCAGGTGGGCACCTTCTGCTGGAAATAGGCGAAGTCCTCCGAGAACATGAAGGGGCCGCGCATATCGATCTTTTCCGGCTTCTGGCCGAACTCGAGCGCAACCTCGCGCACGAGTGCCGCTTCCGGCGCCGTGTTGAAGCCCGCCGGATAGCTTGCATGTTCGTTGCCGAAATCGATCTCGGCCTCGCAGCCGAAGCTTTTGGCCTGCCCCGTTACCACCTCGCGGATGCGCTTGTGCGTGAGTTTCCGCACGTCTTCCGTCACGGTGCGAAGCCCCAGGAGGAGCTTCGCCTCCTCAGGGATTACGGTTGCCATGCTGCCGGCATTGAAGGCGCCAACGGTGATGACGGCGGGATCATGCGGATCGACATTGCGCGAAATGATGGATTGCAGCGCCAGCACGACGCCTGAGGCGGCCACGATCGGATCAATGGCTTTCTGCGGCACGGCACCATGGCCGCCAAGGCCGCGAATGGTGATGGTGATGACATCCACTGCCGCCGTGATCGGCCCGGGCCTCACCGTTACCTGCCCCACCTCCTCGCCAGGAAGATTGTGGAGCGCGAAGATGGCATCGCAGGGGAAGCGGATGAGAAAGCCTTCCTCGATCATCTTCCTGGCGCCGCTCTGTTCTTCTTCAGCCGGTTGAAAGATCAGATGCACTGTGCCATCGAAATTGCGCGTCTCGGCCAGGCGGCGCGCGGCGGCGAGCAGCATGGTCGTATGCCCGTCATGGCCGCAGGAGTGAGCCTTGCCCGGCGTTTTCGACGCATAGGGGAGATTGGTCGTCTCGTGGATCGGCAGCGCGTCCATGTCGGCGCGGATGCCAATGCTGCGGGAACCTGAACCATTCCTCAGTGTGCCGATCACCCCTGTTCCGGCAATTCCCGCCGTCACGGTGAAGCCAAGGCGCGCCAATTCCTTCACCACGATGGCGCTGGTGCGGTGCTCCTCGAACATGAGTTCGGGATGGGCGTGGAGATCGTGCCGGATGGCAATCAGTTCGTCGAGCGATTTGCTGTTCATCGTTTCATCGGCACTTTGGATTCGATCCAGTTGAATGTTCTCACGATGATAAAGGTTATCACCATGTAGATCGCCGCCGCCAGCAACAATGGTTCATAAATGCGATAGGTATCTTGCCGGATCATATTGGTCACGCCCATCAGTTCAAGCACCGTGATGGTGGCGGCAAGAGAGGTGGATTGCATCTGGCTCACTGTTTCGCCAGCCAGCGTTGGCAGCACCATGCGCACTGCGCGCGGAAACCAGACCCGGCGGAGCAGCGTTATGGGCGGCATGCCGATGGCCCGCGCTGCCTCAAGCTCGCCTTTCGGAACGCCGAGAAATGCGCCGCGCATTACCTCGCCTTCATAGCCCGCCACACTGAGCGTCAGGGCAACAAGCGCGAAATAGAATCCTTCGCGCAAAATGGGCCACATGAAGCTTTGCCGGATGCCGGGAATATAGGGAAACATCAGCCCCAGCCCGTAATACAGAAACCACATCTGAATCAGAAGCGGAGTGCCGCGGATGAAGGTGCAGAACGCCCATGCCGGCCAGGAAAGCCATGGCGGCCCGCTGACTTGCGCGAGCGCGATCGGGATAGCCATGATCATGCCGAAACACATCGAAAGAACGGTCAGCAACAGCGTCAGCCAAAGGCCGTGGAAGAGCATTGGCAGATATTGGGGAACCCAATTCCAGTCCATCGTACTATCCCGGCCTCTTCTGACCGGCCCGCATCCGCCGCTCCAGTTGCACGAAAAGCTGGCTCGACGTCATGCTGATGACCAGATAGATCGCCGCCGTGATCGCGTAGAAAACCAGAAGGAAGCGGGGATCACCCTGCGCGTATTTGATGTAACCCGACGCCTGTTTGGTGATGAGAGCCAGTTCGGTCAGGCCCACCACCGAGATCAAAGCACTTTCCTTCGTGGCGTTAAGCCAAAGATTGCCCAGGCCCGGAATGGCAAATGGCAGCATGGAGGGAAGAACGATGCGGCGAAATCTCAGGAACGGCGCCATGCCATAAGCCTTTGCGGCTTCGATCTGGCCCAAGGGAATGGCTTGTATGGCTGCCCGCAAAACCTCGGTCTGATAGGCACCCTGCACAACGCCAAGCACGAAGACACCCGCGCCAAACTTGCTGATGACGACAGGCTCCAACCCAACCAGCACAAGGATGGCGTTCAGTACGTCTCCGCCTGCATAGAACAGCAGGATAATAAGGAGCAGTGACGGCACCGATCGGAATACGGTGGTGTAGACTGCGAGAATGCCTCTCAGAATCGGGCCGCCTGCCAGTTTGCCCATGGCCCCACAGAGGCCGATCACAAAGCCCAAACCGAAGCCGAGGCCGGAAACAGCCAGCGTCATCAGCGTGCCATAGGCAATCTCGTCGCCATAGCCCTGATCGCCCCAGGAAAGCAGCGTCAGCAAGGATGTGGCGAAGAACAACGAGACCCCCTTCCTTTAGAACACCGTGGCCGCGCGACGGCGGCCACGGTGGAGTGCGTTATTGCGGCAGGATGATCTGCGGCTTGAGTTCGGGATATTTTTCCGTGATCTTCACAAAGGTGCCATTCTTCGCCAGCGCGGCGATGGCGGCATCAATCTTGGCCTTGAGCTCCGTGTCGCCTTTGCGGATGCCGGCGCCCACGCCTTCGCCAAGGATTTCAGCATCGGGCGCCACCTGGCCCTTCAGCTCGCAGCAAGCCTTGCCCTGATCGGTCTTGAGGAACGCATCAAGTGCTGCGCCATCGGCCTGGATATAATCGAGGCGGCCCGCGGCCAAATCCTGATTGGCCTCGTCCTGGGTCTGGTATGTCTTCACCGTAGCGCCCGCCGAGCCATAGTGCTTCTCGATATAGCGCTGATGGATGGTCGATACCTGGACGCCAATGGTCTTGCCCGACAGATGCGCCGGGGTGATGTCCATGTCGCCATCCTTGTTGCCGATGATGACGGTCGGCGTGTCGTAGTACATGGCCGAGAAATCAATGGTCTTCTTGCGCTCGCCAGTGATCGACATGGATGACCAGATCAGATCAAACTGCTTGGCCTGAAGTGCGGGAATGATGCCATCCCATGCCACTTCGACGACTTCGCATTTTTCCTTCAGTTCCGCGCATACCGCGTCCATCAGGTCGATTTCCCAGCCCACCCATTTGCCGGACGGGTCCTTCGACGTGAACGGCGGATAGGGTTCGGCGGCGACGCCGAACTTAAGGTCTGCCATGGCTGGCGCGGCAGACGCCATCATGGCGCAGGCCGCGGCGGCAAACAGCACGCGACGCGAAATCTTCATTTTTCTCTCCCTGTGATGCGCGATGCCTGATGGCAGCGCGCCTTGTTGAAAATTACACACAAATTCAAGCGCCTGCCAAGTCAATGAATTGAGGAAACGAACTGGCGGCAGCGGTCGCTCCTGGGTTGGCCGAACACCTGTTTCGGCGGCCCTTCTTCCTCAATGACGCCCTTGTGAAGGTAAATGACGTGGCTGGAGACATCGCGGGCGAACTTCATCTCGTGAGTCACCAGGATCATCGTCCGGCCCTCTTCCGCAAGGTCACGAATGACTTTCAGGACTTCGCCCACGAGTTCCGGGTCGAGCGCCGAGGTGGGTTCGTCGAAGAGCATCACCTTGGGCTCCATGCACAGCGCCCTGGCGATTGCCGCGCGCTGCTGCTGGCCCCCCGACAGAAACGCCGGATATTGATCCTTCTTGTCGTAAAGCCCCACCTTCTGGAGGAGTTTTTCGCCCCGCGCGATGGCTTCGGCCCGGGGCACCTTCAGCACATGCACCGGCGCCTCGATGACGTTTTGCAGGACCGTCAGATGCTGCCAGAGATTGAAACTCTGAAACACCATGCCCAGCCGGGTCCGGATCAATTCGAGCTGCTTGCGGTCGGTGGGATGAAGATTGCCATCCTTGGCGGGGGCCATCTTCATGTCCTCGCCCGTGACCTGTATGGTGCCGCGCGTGGGCATTTCGAGAAAATTGATGCAGCGCAGAAACGTGCTCTTGCCCGAACCCGACGCACCGATCATCGACACCACATCGCCCTCCCGGGCGGTCAGCGACACGCCTTTCAGGACCTCAAGCTCACCAAAACGTTTGTGAAGATCGTCAACCTTAACGGCAACGGTCCGGCTGTTCCCGGTACCAGCGATATCTGCCACGTTTCCCCCGATGGGCCTCGGTGAGCCCCTTATTGTTGGAGGCATCCTATCAAGAAATTGGCGAAGCGCAATTCACGACAACGATAACCATGCGGACAACAAAAAGGAGAGCCGCCAAAGCAGCTCCCCCGAACGTCCGTGGTTAACGTCTGATTCTCTTTACTTCGCCTTTGCCTTGGGCTTTTTCTTCGTCTCAGGCTTGGCCTTGGCGCGGGGCAGCGCCTTCCGCTCCACCGGCTTGGGCAGGGCCTTTTCCTGATCCTTGCCAAGATAGTCGAACGCGAGGCCATCGTCCTTGCGGAGGATGCGCACCGTGCCGCCCTTGGCCAGTTTGCCGAACAGCACTTCCTCGGCCAGCGGCTTTTTCACATATTCCTGAATCACCCTGGCCAGCGGACGTGCGCCCATCTGCTGGTCGTAGCCCTTGTCCGCCAGCCAGTCGGCGGCTTCGGAGGAGAGCTCGATGTTGACCTGCCGCTCCGCCAGCTGGGCTTCGAGCTGCAGCACAAACTTCTGCACGACCTGCCGCACGATCTCCGGCGGCAGATGGCTGAAGGGAATCACCGCGTCGAGACGGTTGCGGAATTCCGGCGAGAACATCCGGTTGATCGCCTCCGTATCGTCGCCTTCCCGCACCGAGCGGTTGAAGCCGATTGCCGCGCGCGCCATGTCCTGCGCACCCGCGTTGGTCGTCATCACCAGGATCACATTACGGAAATCGACCGATTTGCCGTTGTGATCCGTCAGCTTCCCGTGATCCATCACCTGCAGCAGAATGTTGAACAGGTCGGGGTGCGCCTTCTCGATCTCATCCAGCAGCAGCACGCTGTAGGGATGCTGGTCGATGCCATCGCTCAAAAGGCCGCCCTGATCGAAGCCGACATAGCCCGGAGGAGCACCAATCAGGCGCGATACGGTGTGGCGCTCCATGTATTCGGACATGTCGAAGCGCAGCATGTTCACGCCCAGCACTTCCGCCAGCCGCTTCGCCACTTCCGTCTTGCCCACGCCTGTGGGGCCGGAGAAGAGATAGCAGCCGATGGGCTTTTCCGGCTCGCGCAGGCCGGCGCGCGCTAGCTTGATCGAGGAGGTCAGAGCCTCGATGGCCTTGTCCTGTCCGAACACCAGCCGCTTGAGCTCGGTGTCGAGATTCTTCAGCACCGAAGCATCGTCTTTCGACACGGTCTTGGCGGGGATGCGGGCCATGGTGGCGATGGTGGCTTCAATCTCCGGCACATCAATGGTCTTGCGCCGCTTGTCCTCGACCACCAGCATCTGCGATGCGCCGGTCTCGTCGATCACGTCGATGGCCTTGTCGGGCAGCTTGCGGTCGGCCATGTAGCGCGCGGAAAGCTGCACCGCGGTCTCGATCGCGGCGTCGGTATATTTCACCTTGTGGAAATCCTCATAATAGGGCTTGAGGCCTTTGAGGATTTCAATGGCGTCCGGGATCGACGGCTCGTTCACGTCGATCTTCTGGAACCGCCGCACCAAGGCGCGGTCCTTCTCGAAATGCTGGCGGTATTCCTTGTAGGTGGTGGAGCCGATGCAGCGCAGCGATCCGCCGGCCAGCGCCGGCTTCAAGAGGTTTGACGCATCCATGGCGCCGCCGGACGTCGCGCCGGCGCCGATCACGGTATGAATTTCATCAATGAACATGATCGAGCCGGGGCGCGATTCGATCTCCTTCACCACCGCCTTCAGGCGCTCTTCGAAATCGCCGCGGTAACGCGTGCCAGCCAGCAAGGCGCCCATGTCGAGCTGGTACACGACGGCATTTTCCAGAACTTCCGGCACTTCGCCCTTGATGATCTTGCGCGCCAGGCCTTCGGCAATCGCCGTCTTGCCCACGCCGGGATCGCCCACGAAGAGCGGGTTGTTCTTCTGCCTGCGGCACAGGATCTGGATGGTGCGGTTGACTTCCGCCTCGCGGCCGATCAGCGGGTCGACCTTGCCTTCCGCCGCCTTCTTGTTGAGATTGATGCAATAGGCTTCCAGCGCATCGCCTTCGCCCTTCTTCTTGGGCTGTTCCGATCCCTCGCCGCCATCGCCATTGCCCGGCTGCTGGTCCTGGTCAACACCGCGCACCGGGCGCGCTTCCGACAGGCCCGACCGCTTGGCGATGCCATGCGAAATGTAATTCACCGCGTCGTAGCGCGTCATGTCCTGCTCCTGCAGGAAGAAGGCGGCATGGCTTTCCCGCTCGGCGAAGATGGCCACCAGCACATTGGCGCCCGTCACCTCCTCGCGCCCTGAGGATTGCACGTGAATCACGGCACGCTGGATGACACGCTGGAAGCTGGCGGTGGGCTTTGAATCCTCGCCGGCTGCCGGAATCATGCCGGCCAGTTCCGTCTCGATATAGGTCTCAAGGCTCTTCCGCAGCGTATCGAGATTGACATTGCACGCCTTCATCACGGCGGCGGCATCCTTGTCGTCAATCAAAGACAGGAGGAGATGTTCGAGGGTCGCATATTCATGCGAGTGCTCATTGGCGATCGCCAGTGCGCGGTGCAGGGCCTTTTCAAGGCTGCGGGAAAACGTGGGCATCGGCTATTCCTTTTCCATCGTGCACTGAAGCGGATGCTGGTTGCCGCGGGCGAAATCCATCACCTGCGTCACCTTCGTTTCCGCAACTTCGTAGGTATATACGCCGCAGATGCCGACACCCTTCTGGTGAACATGCAGCATGATGCGGGTTGCCTCTTCGCGTCCCTTGCCAAAAAAGCGCTCGAGCACATGCACGACGAATTCCATCGGCGTGTAGTCATCATTCAGCAGCATCACCTTGTAGAGCGAAGGCTTCTTCGTCTTCGCTTCAGTGCGGGTGATGACGCCGGTCTGGTTTCCGTCTCTGTTGCTGTCGCGCTTCGGCATGGGTGCAATTATATAATTGCTTCGCGCAGAAATGGGAGAGGTTATTCTTGGGCAATCTGCATTGCTCAAAACGGCAAGGGCCGCGCGAAGGCGGCCCTTGCAGATAGGAATGCGGATCGAAAATGTTAAGAGCGCTTGCGCGGCGCGGCCTTCTTCACGGCAGCGGCAGCCGCTTTCTTCGGCGCGCTGGCTTTCTTCAAAACCGGCGACGCTTCGGCATTGACGAGTTCAAAGGCTTTCAGCCAGTGAATTTCAGCCCGCCCGTTCGGCTGACCCTCTTCCAGCCACAATGAGTAAGCGATCTCGCGGATACGGTCTTCAGTCGGCAAGGTTGGCATCGGGAACCTCAAATTTTGAGCATGATTCCCTATAAGCCAAAAATTTGTGCAACGCAATATTTAGTTTGCGTTGCAGCAAATTTTGACCAAGCGTTCCATTTTTAGTCAAGGCCCGGAAAACGCAGACCCGACGCAAAGGCGACGCCGAGGAAAAGGGCGGTAGATCCCAGCTCATACGCCAGATACCAGCCGCCGATCTTCAGCAATTTCCTCATGTGTCCCTCCTTGAACCAGTCGGGAACCAATGTTGCAACTGCCGCGCCGGATGAACTCAGGCTGCTTTGGGCCGGGCCACCCGTTTCGACAAATCATCAATTGCCGAATTGACATTGCGCTTCAGCCAATCGGGGTCTGCAATTTCCTCAGACTCGAGGATCGCGCAGGCGCGCAGCCAGTGGTCTTCATGACGGCCGTCCGGGCGGCCTTCGTCCTCCCACAAGGCATAGGCTATGGCGCGGATGCGGTCTTCGCGGGAAAACTCCGGGGTGTCGGGTTTCGTTGACATGAGTGATTCCTCCTCTCGCCAGTCCAAGAATGCTCTGCCTGGCTTGTGTCGGACTGATGGCGGGCACGATCACAAAAATGTTTTTGCCGCTGCACCGTGGGCTGCGCGCAAGGCAGAGACATCAACCCCTGCGGGCATTCCATCGATCACCGTCCACCGCCCCGCAATCATCACGCGATCAGCTTTGTGCGCGCCGGAGAGCACGAGCCCCGCGATCGGATCGCCCACGCCCGAGAAGCGCAGCTCGTCCAGCGTATAAAGAGCCAGATCGGCCTGCTTGCCCACGGCAATCTCGCCAATGTCATCACGCCCCAGGCAGCGGGCCGACCCTTTCGTGGCCCAGCGCAATGCATCGAGATGCGAGACGCTGGCATCATAGGTCAGGCGATTGATCATCAGCGCGTGGCGCACATTTTCCATCAGGTTGGAACTGTCACTGGAGGCTGAGCCATCCACGCCGAGGCCCACGGCCACGCCTGCGGCCTCCAGATCGCGCGTGCGGCATTGGCCGGAGGCCAGCACCATGTTCGATGCCGGGCAATGGCACACCCCCAACCCATGCTTTCCCATGCGCGCGATCTCGCTGTCGGAGAAATGAATGCCATGGGCCAGCCAGGTCCGCTGCGTCAGCCAGCCCGTTTCTTCCAGATAGTCGAGCGGCCGCATGCCATATTTCGACACGCAATAGGCATTCTCATCCTCAGTTTCGCCGAGATGGGTGTGAAGGCGGCAATCATGCCGTTCCGCCATTTCACCACAAGCGCACATCAATGATCGGGTGACCGAGAAGGGCGAGCACGGCGCCAGCGCCACTTGCACCATGGCGCCTTCGCCCCGCTGGTGATAGCGGCCCAGCACACGCTCGCAATCGGCGAGGATGGTGTCTTCATCCTGAACCACGCTGTCAGGCGGAAGGCCGCCATCCTTTTCGGAGAGGTTCATCGACCCGCGGGTCAGCATCAGGCGGATGCCGAGTGCCCTTGCTTCCTCGACCTGCACATCCATCGCGTCATCGAGCCCTGAGGGGAACAGATAATGATGGTCGGATGTGGTGGTGACGCCCGACATCATGAGTTCAACGAGCGCCAGCCGCGTAGCAAGCCTGTGCGCTTCGGGCGTCAGGCGCTGCCAGACCGGATAGAGAGCCCGAAGCCAATGAAACAGGTCCTTGTTGATGGCGGCGGGATGGGCGCGCGTCAGCGTCTGATAGAAATGGTGATGGGTGTTGATCAGCCCCGGCAGCACCACATGGCGCGCGGCATCGAATATCTCATCAAACGCGGCGGCAGGCCGCCTCCCCGCCGTTACACATTCCACGATGCGGCCATTCCGCACCACAATGCCGCCTTCCGCTTCGTCAGCCAGGATGGCCAGTGGCGACTTGATGAAAACGCTTGGCACCGGAAGCTCCTTGCGGGGGTTGAATTGCCCTTCAACTTCGGGCCACAATACATCGCACGGGCCGGGAGAGGCTGCCAAGCGGCGCCCTTCGAGAGTGCCCACAGGGAGAGACAGACATCATGAAATTTACCACACGCCTCCTCGTGTCCGCCATCGGCCTGATGGCCGCCGCAGGTGCTGCTGGCGCGCAGGAGATGAAGAAGGAACTGGGTGCCGGCGAGGGCCAAGTCGATATCGTGGCGTGGCCCGGCTACATCGAGCGGGGCGAAAGCGACAAGGCCTATGACTGGGTGACGGGCTTCGAAAAGGCCACCGGCTGCAAGGTGACTGTCAAGACCGCCGCCACCTCGGATGAAATGGTCACCCTGATGAATCAGGGCGGCTTCGATCTTGTCACCGCATCGGGTGACGCTTCGCTCCGCTTGGTGGCTGGCAAGAAGGTGCAGCCCATCAATATCGACCTCATTCCCAACTGGAAGAATGTCGATGACCGGCTGAAGAGCGCGGCGTGGAACACCGTTGATGGCGTCCACTATGGCACCCCCTATCAGTGGGGCCCGAACGTGCTGGCTTACAACACCACCGTCTTCAAGGAGCCGCCCAAGAGCTGGTCCGTGGTGTTCGAGGAGCAGACGCTGCCGGACGGCAAGAGCAACAAGGGCCGCGTGCAAGCCTATTACGGCGCGATCTATATTGCCGATGCGGCGCTCTATCTGATGAAGCACAAGCCGGAACTCGGCATCAAGAACCCTTATGAACTGAACAAGGATCAGTTCGCGGCGGCGATTGATCTCCTGAAAGCCCAGCGCGCGATTGTTGGCCGCTATTGGGGCGACGCCGCGGTTCAGGTGGACGACTTCAAAAACGAAGGCGTCGTCGCCTCTTCATCCTGGCCCTATCAGGTGAACCTGCTGCAGGCCGACAAGAAGCCCATCGCCTCTCTCGTTCCGGAGGAAGGGGCAACCGGCTGGTCGGACACCACGATGATGCACGCCAATGCCGCCCATCCCAACTGCGCCTATATGTGGATGAACCATTCGCTCGAACCCAAGGTGCAGGGTGACGTGGCCGCCTGGTTTGGCTCAGTGCCCGCCGTTCCCGCTGCCTGCAAAGGGGATGAACTGCTGACCGATACGGGTTGCGAAACCAACGGGTTCAGCCTTTTCGACAAGATCTGGTTCTGGCGCACGCCGATCGGCAAATGCGAGAACGAGGGCACCTGCGTTCCCTATTCGCAATGGGCCAAGGAATATATCGCCGTACAAGGACAGTAAGGGATTGATCCTTCTCCCCCTGCGGGAGAAGGTGCCCCGTAGGGGCGGATGAGGGGTCGCGCCGAACTCAACCGCCCCCTCATCCGGCGCTTCGCGCCACCTTCCCCCGCCGGGGGGAAGGAAGGGTATTGGTGATGACCGCAGCCGTTTCCTTTCAGCACGTCTCCCGCCACTTCGGCAGCGTCCGCGCTGTCGATGATGTGAACCTCGACATTGCGGAGGGTGAATTCTTCGCCATGCTGGGGCCTTCCGGTTCGGGCAAGACCACATGCCTGCGTCTGATCGCTGGGTTCGAGCAGCCGACCTCCGGCCATATCGAAATCTTCGGTGAAACGGCGGAAGGCCTGCCGCCCTACCGCCGCAGCGTGAACACCGTGTTTCAGGACTATGCCCTGTTTCCCCACATGACGGTGGGTGAAAACGTGGCTTATGGCCTGATGATCAAGGGCGTACCGCGCGCCGAGCGCGAAGCGCAGGCGCGCGACGCCCTCGCCATGGTGAAGCTCAGGGATTTTGGTGAAAGGCGGCCCGGCCAACTTTCTGGCGGCCAGCGGCAGCGCGTGGCACTGGCCCGCGCGCTGGTGAACAAGCCCAAGGTTCTCCTTCTCGATGAACCTTTGGGGGCGCTTGATCTCAAGCTCCGCGAGCAGATGCAGGAAGAGCTGAAGTCGCTGCAAAAGCAGCTTGGCATCACCTTCGTGTTCGTGACCCATGATCAGGGAGAAGCTCTCTCCATGGCCGACCGCGTGGCGATCTTCAACGACGGCAAGATCGTGCAGGCGGGTTCACCTTCCGACGTCTATGAACGCCCGCGCTCCCGTTTTGTTGCCGATTTCGTCGGTTCCTCCAATGTGCTGACGCCGGAATTTTCCGCCTCGCACGGCGGCAGGAAGTCATGGACCAGCCTCAGGCCGGAAAAAATCCGTGTGCTGACGGATGACAAGGCAGTGCCGGCGGGCGGAGGAACCGCGACGGGCGTGGTCAGCTCCGTTCAATATCAAGGCCCCGTCACGCGCGTGGTGGTGGATGTCGACGGCACGCGCCTCACCGCTGCCGTTCCCGCCGGAAGCGGCGACGTTCGAGAGGGACAGACCGTTCACCTCATCTGGCCGCAGGCGGCGCTTGTCGCCATGGATCAGGCCTGATGCGCGCGGCGCTTTCCGATTTCTTCTTCCGCCGACCGGGGCTTCTCACGCTGGCCCTGCTTTTGCCGCCGCTCCTGTGGATCGGCGTCGTCTATATCGGCTCGCTTCTCGCCCTGCTGCTGCAGAGCTTTTATTCCCTTGATGATTTTTCGGGCCTCGTCATCCACCAATTCACGCTCGCGACCTATGCGAAGCTTCTGGAAGAATCGAACTTCTTCATCATCCTGCGCACCATTGTGATGGCTGCGGCGGTGACGCTGGCGGCGGCCTTCATTGCCTTTCCCATCGCCTATTATGCGGCGCGCTTTGCCAAAGGCCCGGCCAAGGCGCTGTTCTATCTCGCCGTGATGATGCCGCTGTGGTCGTCCTATCTGGTCAAGGTCTATGCGTGGAAGCTCATCCTCGCCAAGGAAGGCATCCTCACCTGGATCGCCGATAAGCTGCATCTGGGCTGGGCCCTGGACGGCCTGCTCGCAACGCCCATCATCGGCGGCCCTTCTTTGTCGTTCAGCTACATCGGCACCTTTCTCGTTTTCGTCTATATCTGGCTCCCCTACATGATCCTGCCAGTGCAGGCGTCGCTCGAACGGGTGCCGAAGAATTTCGTCGAGGCATCCGCCGATCTTGGCGCCAATCCCGGCCAGACATTCCGCACCGTGATTTTTCCCCTGGCGCTGCCCGGCATCGTGGCCGGATCGATCTTCACCTTCTCCCTCACCCTCGGCGACTACATCGTTCCGCAGATCGTCGGCAATTCCAGGCTCATGATCGGACAGGCCGTCTATACGCTGCAGGGCACGGCGGGCGATATTCCGCTCGCCGCAGCTTTCACCGTGGTGCCGATGATCATCATGGGGCTTTATCTCGTGATGGCCCGCCGCATGGGAGCTTTCGATGCGCTCTGAGGCGGGATGGGGGTTGAAACTGGGAGCCATTGCGGGGCTTCTGTTCCTGCATTTGCCGCTCGCATCGGTGTTTCTCTATGCCTTCACGACGGAAGACCGGAGTTTCCAGTTCCCACCACCCGGCCTTACGCTCAAATGGTTCTCCACCGCGTGGTTCGACCGGCCCGACATCTGGCCGCCGCTCTATCTCTCGCTCAAGGTGGCGCTGATCGCCACCATCCTGGCGCTGATCTTCGGAACATTGGCCGCCGCCGCGCTGGCGCGGGCAAAATTCTACGGCAAGGATTCGGTGTCGCTCCTGTTCATCCTGCCGATTGCGCTGCCCGGCATCATCACCGGCATCGCGCTCCGCTCGGCCTTCGACATCGGCGGCATTCCGTTTTCGACCTGGACGATCGTGCTGGGGCACGCCACGTTCTGCATCGTCGTGGTTTACAACAATGTGCTGGCACGCTTCCGCCGCACCTCGCAAAGCATGATCGAAGCCTCGATGGATCTGGGGGCTGACGGCTTTCAGACCTTCCGCCATGTCGTGTTGCCGCAGATCGCCTCCGCCTTGCTGGCGGGCGGCATGCTGGCCTTTGCGCTTTCTTTCGATGAAGTGATCGTCACCACCTTCACGGCGGGCCAGCAGTCAACGCTTCCCATCTGGATGCTGAATGAACTGATCCGCCCGCGCCAGCGCCCGGTGACGAATGTGGTGGCCATCATCGTGATCGCCGTCACCTTCGTGCCGATCCTGCTCGCCTATTACCTCACGCGCGAAGGCGAGCACACGGCGGGTGCGGGGAAATAACCGGCATGGCCGGGGAAGCCCCGGCCATGCCGTTCGATGTCATTTCTTCTTTGCCGGTTTCTTGGCGGCCTTCTTCGCCGCAGGCTTCTTGGCGGGTTTCTTCGCTGCCGTCTTCTTGGCCGGCGCTTTTTTGGCCGGCGCTTTTTTGGCAGGAGGCCTTTTCGCAGCCGGTGCCTTTGCGGGCGCCTCCTCCTTCATGCCGCTGACCACCCTGGCAAACGTCTCGAAGAATTCGCCCGCCAGTTTTCGCGACACGGGATCGATGAAGCGCGCGCCCATGGTGGCAAGTTTGCCCGCCACCTGCGCATCCACGTCGTAGACGAGCCTTGTGCCTTCCGGCACGGTTTCGAGTTTCACATCCGCGCCGCCCGAGGCATTGCCCGCGAAACCGCCGCTGCCCTGCCCGCTGATCCGGTAGGAATTAGGCGGGTTGAGATTGGAGAGTTTCACCTTGCCGTTGAAGTTCACCTTCAGCGGCCCGAGCGCCACCGTCACCGTCGCCTCCATATCCGTGTCGGAATGCTTGGTGATAGATTTGCAGCCGGGGATGCACTGTTTCAGCACCGCGGGATCGTTGAGCGCCTTCCATACCGTCTCGCGTGAGGCGGGTATGATTTCTTCGCCGGATAGTTTCATGGTTTCGTCCTCCCAAAGCGGGAGTATCTTAAGGCGCAACGTCGCCGCGTTTCCACTGTTCCTTCGTTGCACGGCGGAAATCCTCAAAGCGCCCGGCTTCGATTGCCTCACGGATGCCCTGCATCAGCGACTGGTAATAGGCGATGTTGGCCCAGGAGAGCAGCATCATGCCCAGAAGCTCGCCCGAGCGGATCAGATGATGCAGATAGGCGCGGGAATATTGCGACAACGCCGGGCACGGGTGTTCGGCATCAAGCGGGCGCGGGTCACTGGCATGCTTGGCATTGCGCAGGTTGATCTTGCCGAAGCGCGTGAAGGCCTGCCCGTGGCGGCCTGAGCGCGTGGGCATCACGCAATCGAACATATCAATGCCACGCGCCACGGATTCGAGAATGTCCTCGGGCGTTCCCACGCCCATCAGATAGCGTGGCCGGTCCTGCGGCAGATGCGGTTCCGTCACCTCGATGGTCGAGAGCATCAGCGCCTGCCCCTCACCCACCGCCAGGCCGCCGATGGCGTAGCCTTCAAACCCAATCGACCGCAGGCCTTCCGCCGAGAGCCGTCTCAGGCGCGCATCCGTGCCGCCTTGCACGATGCCGAAATTGCCCCGCCCCGGCTGGCGCCCGAACGCAATGCGCGAACGCTCCGCCCAGCGCAGCGAAAGCTGCATCGCCTGCTCGGCCTCTTTCTCCGTGTGCGGAAACTCGATGCACTGGTCGAGTTGCATCTGGATATCGGAACCGAGCAGCCTCTGGATGTCCATGGCGCGTTCGGGCGAAAGCTCATAGCGCCTGCCATCGATGTGGGACTGGAACAGCGCCGCCTGTTCGGTGATCTTCCGGATCTTCGACAGCGACATGATCTGAAAGCCGCCGGAATCGGTGAGGATCGGATGGTCCCAGCCGATGAATTTGTGCAAGCCCCCGAGAGCCGCCACTTCTTCTGCGCCCGGCCTCAGCATGAGGTGATAGGTGTTGCCGAGAATGATGTCGGCCCCGGTTCCCTTGACCTGATCGAGATAGAGGCCCTTCACGGTGCCGACCGTGCCCACCGGCATGAAGGCCGGCGTGCGGATATCGCCGTGCCGCGTGTGCACCGTGCCGCGCCGCGCCAAACCGTCCGCCTTGTGGAGCGTGAAAGAAAATTCCGCCGTCATGGCGCGGGGAATAGCAGGCTCGCATCGCCATAGGAATAGAAGCGATAGTCCTGCGCGATGGCATGGGCGTAAGCGCTTTTCATGCGCTCCAGCCCGGCAAAGGCCGAAACCAGCATGAAGAGCGTGGATTTTGGCAAATGGAAATTGGTGATGAGGAGATCGGCAGCACGGAAGCGGTAACCCGGGGTGATGAAAATATCAGTGGTGCCGGAGAACGGTTTAAGGCCGGAGGATTCGAGCAGCCTGAGCGAGGTGGTGCCGACCGCCACGATCCGCCCGCCCCTGGCGCGTGCAGCCTTAAGCCGCTCAATGGTTTCCGCGCTGACCATGCCCCATTCGGCATGCATTCGATGGTCTTGCGTATCATCGGCTTTCACCGGCAAAAACGTACCCGCGCCAACATGTAGGGTAACAAATTCATATGTTATTCCAGCATCTTGCAGCGATTTCATAAGAAGGGGTGTGAAGTGTAGGCCGGCCGTGGGAGCGGCCACGGCGCCTTCCTCGCGGGCGAACATCGTCTGGTAATCGCGCTGATCCTGCGCATCGGGGGTGCGTTTTCCCGCGATATAGGGCGGCAGCGGCATCTCACCCACGGCGGCAATCGCCTCATCGAGGACGGGGCCAGAGAAATCGAAAGCCAGTGTGACTTCGCCCATCTCGCCCTTGGCTTCTACGGTGGCAAGAACCTCGCCGAGCAGGCAGACCCGGCCTTCAACGCCGAAGCGGATGCGGTCACCCTGCTCCAGTTTCTTGGCCGGTTTCACGAATGCCTTCCAGCGTGAACCATCGACCCGTATGTGCAGCAGCGCCGAAATCTTGGGCTCAGTGCCGCCTCTGCCGATGCGATGGCCGTGCAAAGACGCCGGAATTACCTTGGTGTCGTTGAACACCAGCACATCGCCCGCCCTGAGCAGCGAGGGCAGATCGCCAACCCTCCGGTCCTCCAGGGCGTCAGGCCTCACCACCAGCAGTTTTGCTGATTCACGCGGGGAAGCGGGCCGCAGCGCGATCCGCTCCGGCGGCAACTCAAAATCAAAATCCGAAACGCGCATCAGCCTTTGCAATCACAAGAGCAGTTGCCTTGGCCTCAAGCCTTTTGAATCGAAAAGGGGAGGCTTTCACCTCCCCTTGGCTTCACTTGGCGTCCGCCGCCACCTGGGCCTTGAGGATTTTGTCGGGCTCACGCACGGGTTCGCCGCGCTTGATGCCATCAACAATGTCCATGCCGTCGGTCACCTTGCCCCACACTGTATATTGCCGGTCGAGGAAACCCGCATCGCCAAAGCAAATGAAGAACTGGCTGTTGGCCGAATCGGGGTTCTGCGAGCGCGCCATCGAGCACACGCCGCGCTGATGCGGCTCTTTCGAGAACTCCTGCTTGAGGTTCGGCTTCTTGGAACCGCCCATGCCGGTGCCGGTGGGATCGCCGCCCTGCGCCATGAAGCCCTCGATCACGCGGTGGAACACCACGTTATTGTAGAAGCCTTCGCGCGCCAGTTCCTTGATGCGCGCCACGTGATTGGGCGCCACATCGGGGCGGAGGGCGATGGTCACGCGGCCCTTGGGCTCGCCCTTGGAGTTTCCGATGTCGAGATAAAGCGTGTTTTCGAGGTCAGCCATTATTTCACCGTTACTTTGATCATCTTGTCAGGGTTTTGCGGCGGCTCGCCGCGGGTGATCTTGTCCACGCAGGCCATGCCTTTTTCATCAACCTGGCCCCACACGGTATATTGACCGTCGAGGAAGCCGCCATCGGCGAACATGATGAAGAACTGGCTGTTGGCGGAGTTGGGATCATTGGAACGCGCCATGCCCACCGTGCCACGGGCAAAATGCGTCTTGGTGAACTCGGCCTCAAGGTTGGGCTCGTTGGAGCCGCCCATGCCGGTGCCTGTGGGATCGCCCGTCTGCGCCATGAAACCGTCGATCACACGATGGAATACGATGCCATCATAGAAACCGGACTTTGCCAGCTTCACGATCTGCGCCACATGCTTGGGCGCCAGGTCGGGGCGAAGCGTGATGTCGAAGGAACATTTCTGGCTCGTTTCGACGGTCAGCGTGGTATCGGCAGCAAGGGCTGGGGATGCGAGGCCAGCGGCAAGAAGCGCCGCAAAGCCGAAGGTCTTGAGCATGGGAAACTCCGGTTGCTGGTCGGGGTGGGTTAGTGGCGTGCGCCACCTTAAAAGTCAATGCGACGGCTTTTTGAGGGCTGCATCCACCGCCGCCTGCGCTTCCCTTGGGATAAAAAGGCTGACATCGCCACCCATCTTCGCGATCTGCTTGACGAGCGACGACGCGATCATGCGGGTGGCGGGTGATGCGGCAAGGAACACAGTTTCGATGTCGGGCGCCATGGCGCCGTTCATCTGCCCCATCTGCACCTCGTAGTCGAAATCGGAGGCATCACGGAGCCCCCGCACGATCAATCCCGCGTGGTGATGGCGTGCCGCATCAACGGCAAGGCCATCAAAGGTGGCGAAGGCGATCTTGAGGCCGGTGTGTTCGGAAATCGGCTTCGTCACCTCTTCCAGCAGGCGGATGCGCGTTTCCGCGTCGATCAGGGCCTGTTTGCCGTGGTGGGTTCCCACACCCAGAATCAGTTTGTCGACGATCCGCGCCGCCCGCGCAATGATGTCGAGATGCCCATAGGTGACGGGATCGAAGGAGCCGGGATAGAAGCCAGTGCGCGCCATGTGATTGAGTATCGGCTTAGCGATGCTTCAACGCAAGCCACACGCCGCCAGCGGTCAGGCAGACGCCACTTGCGATCTCGATGGCCCTGATCCGCGAGCGGGAAAGCCACTGCCCAGCCTTGCCGGCCGCCAGCGCGTAGAGCGTGTCGCCCACCAAGGCGATCCCCGCGAAGGTGAGCCCCAGAATGACAACCTGCTGCGTATAGCCTGCGCCCGGCACAACGAACGGCGGAATGAGCGCCCCGAACAGCACCAGCATTTTGGGATTCGACATGATGACGATGAACCCTTGCAGGAAAAAGCTGCCGCCCGGCCGGGTGCGCTCCGTCGCGACAGCCAGATCGCCCTTGGAACTCAGCAACTTGTAGCCCAGCCAGATCAGATAGGCGGCGCCTGCATAGCGGAGGAAATCGAAATAGACGCCCATCACCTGAATGGCCGCGCCCAGCCCCAATGCCGCAATGGCGAGCCAGATGGCGACGCCTGCTTGGGTTCCCGCCACATTCATGAGCCCCGCCCGCGCGCCATAGCGCAGGCTGTTGGCGATGATCACCGTAACGGTTGGCCCCGGCACCAGGGCCAGCGCGGCTGCGGCAATGCAGAAGGTAATCCAGTTCTCAATCGTCATGGGCTCTCCCCTCGCCCGCCATGAGCCATGAATCTGCCAGAACGATCAAGCCCCTTCGGGCTTCACAGCAGGCAGTGCGGACGTGATATGCGCGCCAAGCGCCCGCGCCGCGCGTGATGGCTGCAGATCCGCGAATTCCAGGGTAATGCCGATTTCCGGAAGCGGCAGCAAGCCTTCGCCCACGATGCAAAGATCAGGGGGCACCGCAAGCCGCGTCAGCACGCTGATGGCATGGCCCGACCGCGCAATGGCGATCAGGCCCGCGAGGCTGTTGCTGGCGAAGGCGATGCGGTAGCGCCGCCCCATGTTTTCCATGGCATCGCAGGCGGCGCGGTGATCCACTGTCGAGGGCGCCGAAAGCGCCAGGGGAAGAACCGGATTTTGCAGAATGGCGGGGCTTTCCTCATTGCCCACCCACACCAGATGTTCACTGCGGATCACGCCCGGCCCATGGGCGTCCGGCAGGGAGACCAGCGCCATCTCCACCTGCCGCCGGTGCAGCAAGGGGCGGAGATCGCTGGTCGGCGCGCAGATCATGCGCAATTCCACATTGGGATTGCGGGCGCAGAACCCTTTCAGAATCTGCGGCAGGAAGGCGATGGAATAATCCTCCGGGCAGCCGAAGCTCACGGTTCCCGCAAGCCCTTCGCCGCGCATCTCGGACAAAATTTCATCATGGCGCGCCAGCAGCGCTTCCGCATGAACGAGAAGCCTTTCACCCGCCGTCGTCAACCTCACGCCCGAACCGCTCCGGTGCAGCAACGGCTGGCCGATCATGTCCTCCAGACGGCGCATCTGCATGCTTAATGCTGATTGGGTCCGCCCAACCTGCTGGCAAGCGGCGCTGATCGAACCGGTACGGGCCACGGTGGCAAAACTCCGCAGCAAGACAAGATCGAGATCAGGCATGCCATCAATCCTGTGAATACCGGATGAAGAAAATATCAATTTGCCTAAGGATGCAAGGCCGCCTAGCAATTAAACATCATCTTCTGGAGCCGCCGCATGTCACTGAATGCTGATCCTGATTTCTGGACCTCCGCCCGCAAGCATCTCACCCGCTATGGGGCCACGTTCGAAGACGTCATTATCGAACGCGCTGAAGGCAGCTTCGTCTATGATGCCGATGACAGGCCGATCCTCGATTTTACGTCGGGCCAGATGAGCGCCGTGCTTGGCCACACGCACCCCGATATTGTGACGACCGTGGACCGGCAGATGAAACTGGTGGCGCATCTCTTCAGCGGCATGCTTTCGCGCCCTGTTGTAGAACTCGCCTCCCGCCTTGCGGCGCTGGCGCCGGGATTGGACCGCGTGCAGCTTCTCTCAACCGGGGGCGAATCCAACGAGGCCGCCATCCGCATGGCCAAGCTGGTGACGGGCGGCCATGAAATCGTGGCCTTCGCGCAGAGCTGGCATGGCATGACGGGGGGTGCTGCATCCGCCACATACAGTGCCGGCCGGAGGGGCTATGGCCCTGCCGCCGCGGGCTCCCTCGTGATCCCCGCCCCCAACGCCTACCGCCCACGCTTCAAACATGCCGATGGTTCGCTCGACTGGAAATCGGAACTCGATGATGCGTTCGAACTGATTGACCGCCAGTCCACCGGCAACCTCGCGGCCTTCATTGCCGAGCCCATTCTCTCGAGCGGCGGCATTCTGGAACTGCCGCCCGGCTATCTCGCGGAACTGAAGAAGAAATGCGAGGAACGCGGTATGCTGCTCATCCTTGATGAAGCGCAGACCGGCGTGGGCCGCACCGGCCATATGTTCGCCTTCCAGCGCGATGGCGTGACGCCTGACATCCTCACCCTTTCCAAGACGCTGGGAGCGGGCCTGCCGCTTGCCGCCGTGATGACCACGACGGAGATTGAGCAGAAGGCACACGAAAGAAATTATCTCTTTTACACCACCCATGTGTCCGATCCCCTGCCCGCCGCAGTGGGCGTGACGGTGCTGGACGTGGTGGCGCGTGACAATCTGGTGCAGCAGGCCATCAAGCGCGGCGACAGGCTCAAGAAAGGCCTGCAATCGCTTCAGCAGCGGTTTGAATGCGTGGGCGATGTGCGCGGCCGCGGGCTGCTTCTGGGCCTTGAGATCGTGACCGACCGGCACAGCAAGAAACCCGGTTTTGAACTGGGTGCGAAGATCATGGATGAGGCGATGGCGCGCGGCCTCAGCATGAACATCGTCAAATATCCCGGCATGGGCGGCGTTTTCCGCATCGCGCCGCCGCTCACCGTCTCGGAGGCCGAGATTGATCAGGGCCTCTCGATCATGTCGGACTCAATCAAGGCGGTGGCGCACTGACAGGAAGGCTTTAGCATTCCTCGCCGCCGTTTTCTTCCTCGCTGACGCTTTCCACCGACACGACGTGTTCGTCATCCGCCGTGTCGATCAAGATCACGCCCTGCGTCGAGCGGCCAGCCTTGCGGATATCATGCACCGGGCAGCGGATGAGCTGCCCGCCATCCGTCACCAGCATGATCTGATCGCTCTCCTCCACCGGGAAGGAGGCGACGAGCGGCCCATTGCGGTCATTTACTGCCATGGCGACGATGCCTTTGCCGCCCCGCCCCGTGAGGCGGTATTCATAGGACGACGTGCGCTTGCCATAGCCATTGGCCGAGACGGTGAGGATCACCTGTTCCGCAGCGCCCATCTGGGCAAAACGCTCCTGCGAGAGCGCGGTATCGGCCACGGCCTCCTCGTCGGAACCGTTCTCCTCGATCTCCTCGCCAGCCACGGCGCGCGACATCTTGAGGAAGGCCGCGCGCTCTTCGCTTGAGGCCTCCATGTGCCGGATGACGGCCATGGAGATCACCTTGTCGCCATCCTCCAGGCGGATGCCGCGGACGCCGGTTGAATCGCGGCCCTTGAACACGCGCACGTCATCGACGGCGAAGCGGATGCACTGGCCCTGCGCGGTGGTCAGCAGCACATCATCGGCGGAGGTACAAATCTCAACGCCGGCAATCTGGTCGCCCTCGTCCAGCTTCATGGCGATCTTGCCTGCGCGGTTGATGCTTTCGAACTCCGAAAGCTCATTGCGCCTGACGCCGCCGGAGCGCGTGGCGAACATCAGTTGCAGCGCGCCCCAGCTCTTTTCATCCTCGGGCATCGGCATGATGGTGGTGATGCGCTCATCCTGCGCCAGCGGCAGAAGATTGATGAGCGCCTTGCCGCGTGCCTGCGGATTGCCCACCGGCAAGCGCCAGACCTTCAGCCGGTAGACCATCCCTGCGCTGGAAAAGAACAGGATGGGTGTGTGGGTATTGGCGACGAACAGCTTGGTGACGAAATCCTCATCGCGCATCTGCACGCCCGCCCGGCCCTTGCCGCCGCGGCGCTGGGCGCGATAAGCGGAGAGCGGCACGCGCTTGACGTAGCCCGCGTGGCTTACAGTCACCACCATGTCCTCGCGCTGGATCAGGTCCTCGTCCTCGACCTCGCCTTCATTGTCGATGATCTCGGTGCGGCGCGGCGTGGCGAACTCGGCCTTCACCGCCGCCAGCTCTTCCTTGATGATGCCCAGCACGCGGGCGCGCGAGCGCAGGATATCGAGATAGTCGGCGATCTCTTTCGCCAGTTTTTCCAGCTCTTCGGCAATCTCGTCGCGACCAAGTGCGGTAAGGCGCTGCAAGCGGAGATCGAGAATGGCGCGCGCCTGCTCGTCGGAAAGCCTGTAGGTGCCATCCGCCGCGAGTGTGTGGCGGGGATCGGCGATGAGCGCGATCAGTGGTTCCATGTCGCGCGCGGGCCAGGTGCGCGACATGAGGGCTTCGCGCGCTTCGCCAGCGTCTTTCGAGCGGCGGATAAGCGCGATCACCTCGTCGATGTTCGCCACGGCAATGGCAAGGCCCACCAAAATATGCGCCCGGTCGCGCGCCTTGCCGAGCAGGAACTTGGTGCGCCGCGTCACCACTTCCTCGCGGAAGGCGATGAAGAGTTGCAGCAAATCCTTCAGCGTCAGCATTTCCGGGCGGCCGCCCGAAAGCGCGATGTTGTTGCAGCTGAATGTCGTTTGCAGAGCCGTGAAGCGGTAAAGCTGGTTCAGCACAATATCCGGCACGGCATCGCGCTTGATTTCGATCACCACCCGCATGCCCTGCCGGTCGCTCTCATCGCGGATGTCGGAGATCCCTTCCAACTTCTTTTCGCGCACGAGTTCTGCCATGCGCTCGATCATCATTGCCTTGTTCACCTGATAGGGAATTTCGGTGATGACAATTGCTTCGCGGTCCTTGCGGATTTCCTCCACCGCCACACGGCCACGCACGATGATCGACCCGCGCCCCGTATGGGCGGCTGATTTCGCGCCGCTACGGCCCAATATGATGCCGGCAGTTGGGAAGTCAGGCCCCGGCACAATCTCGATCAGCTCGTCAATGGTGATCGCGGGATTGTCGATCACGGCAAAGCAGGCGTCGATCACTTCGCCCAGATTGTGCGGGGCCATGTTGGTGGCCATGCCGACGGCGATACCGCCCGAGCCATTGACCAGCAGATTTGGATATTTCGCCGGGAGAACCGTCGGTTCGCGGAATTCGTTCGAATAGTTGAACTGGAAATCGACCGTGTCCTTGTCGAGATCGTCGAGCAACGGGATCGCGGATTTGGCGAGACGGCATTCCGTGTAGCGGTCGGCTGCAGGCGGATCACCGTCCACGGAACCGAAATTGCCCTGGCCATCGATCAGCGGAAGCCGCAGCGAGAAATCCTGCGCCATGCGCACGAGGGCATCATAAATCGCAAGATTGCCATGCGGATGGTATTTACCCATCACGTCGCCAACCACGCGGGCCGACTTCTTGTAGGCCTTGTCCGGCGTGAAGCCGTTTTCATCCATCGTGTAGAGAATGCGCCGGTGAACGGGCTTCAGGCCGTCGCGCACGTCGGGCAGCGCACGGCTCACGATCACGCTCATGGCGTAATCGAGATAGCTCTTCTGCATCTCCTCTTCGATGGAGATGGGAGAAATCCCGGCGGGATTGGCGGGAGGAACGCCGCCAGTCTTGTCGTCGTTATCGGCCACGGAAAACCTTTGGATTGACCCTTGCAGGGCCTGCCGTTTTCGGGGCCGGAGACCCACGATTCGGAAGGCCTCTCACTTTAGAGGCGAGGCCTCGCCGGGGCAATGAAAAGCCGCTGATTTTCCCGCAAAAAATGCGGATTTCGGGGAGGGATTCCTAGAACGGAACCTCATCGTCCAGATCACGCGTGAAGCTCTGCGGTTTGCCGCCACCGGAGCTGGTGCGCGGGCGCTCCATGGGGCTGGACTGGCCGAATTCGTCGCCGCCGCCGCCATAGGAGGATGATCCCTCGCCCGGGCGGCCGCCCAGCATGGTGAGTTCGCCACGGAAATTCTGCAGCACCACTTCGGTGGAATATTTCTCCACCCCGTCCTTGTCGGTATATTTGCGCGTCTGGAGCTGGCCTTCGATATAAACCGTAGACCCCTTCTTCAGATACTGCTCCGCCACCTTGGCGAGGTTCTCGTTGAAGATCACCACGCGATGCCATTCCGTGCGTTCCTTGCGCTCACCCGACGCGCGGTCGCGCCAGGTTTCGGAGGTGGCGATGGAGAGATTGACGATCGATTTGCCGTCCTGCGTGTGCCGCACTTCCGGGTCGCGGCCCAGATTGCCCACCAGAATGACCTTGTTGACCGAACCCGCCATGACACTTCTCCCCAAATCTGGCGCAACCCTAGTCTTTCAGGTCAGCCGTTTCACGCTATGCTACAATTTATCCACACCCTATATGTTCGTTCTTTGTTCTCATTGCAAGAGGGATTCCCATGCTGAAGCTGATCCAGACACCCCATGCGCCCAAACCTTTCTCCAACTATTCCCAGGCCGTGATGGTGGAGGCCGGCAGCCGCCTGCTTCATGTGGCGGGGCAAGTCGGGGCTACGCTCGAGGGCGTCATCCCTGATGATCCGCAGCGCCAGCATGAACTGGCCTGGGCGAATGTTCTGGCGATTCTCAAGGCGGCGGGCATGTCGCACGACAATATCGTCGATGCCCATGTCTTTATCACCGACCGCACCCATATCGGGATTTACCGGGAAGTCCGCGACCGTGTTCTCAAAGGCCACCGGCCGGCGGCAACGCTTTTGGTGATTTCGGGCCTGGCTGACCCACGGCTCGTGGTGGAGGTTGCAGTTGTGGCAGCGGCCCCGGCCACATGAGCCGGAGCCGTTGGAAACCCGTTGTCTTAGCCGCGGAAGAACCGGCCGAGGAAAGACGGACGCTTTGCATCGGAGCGATCCTTCGCAGTTGCAACATGACGCGACGACTTAGCATCCTGCATCATGGCAGTGTTGTAAACATTTGAATACGTTTCAATTACCCAGTTCATTTTCAAACTCCTTTGTGTTCTTCTTGTGTGACCTACATATGCTCTTTTCGCTCTTGCAACACAAACGGTAATATCCTACGCTCCCTGTAACAAAAACTTACAGGTCTGTGATGGCGAGACGGCTTCCCTCCCTTAACGCGCTGCGCGCCTTTGAATCGGCGGCACGGCACGAAAGCTTTACCGATGCGGCGGGCGAGCTGTTCGTGACCCACGCCGCCATCAGCCGCCACATCCGCGATCTCGAGGACTGGCTGGGCACGGAACTTTTCACCCGCACCGGCCGTGGCGTGGTGCTGACCGATGCCGGGCAGCGTTTCGGGGGGAAGCTCACCCCCCTCTTCGATGCCATGGCAGATGCCACGCGGGAGGCTGCGGCAGTGGGCGATGCGCGCCAGCTCAAGGTCACCGTCGAACCCTCCATCGCCTCGCGCTGGCTGGTACCGCGCCTTGGCAACTTCAACACGCGTCATCCGGATATCGAACTCTCGATTGATCCGAATTCCAAATTCGCTGATTTCCGATCCGGCGAAGCCGACGTCGGCATCCGCTACGGGCCCGGCGGCTGGGAAGATGTCGAGGCGGTGAAACTGACGGACGCGGTGATTTTCCCCGTCTGCGCTCCGGGCCTCATTGCCGATGCGCCGAACCTGCAGCCCGCCGACCTCGCCCATTACAATCTCCTCCATGAATCACGGAAGGAATGGTGGGCGGACTGGCTCAAGGCTGCGGGCGTGACGGGTGTTGAAGACTGGCGCGGCACGGTATTCCAGAACCACCTTGCCATCGAAGCCGCCGAAGCCGGACAGGGCTTCGCGCTCAGCGATCAGATCCTCACCACCGATTCGATCGTGGAGGGCTGGCTGGTGCGCCCGTTCGCTTTCGACATGAAGGATCACTGGCACTACTGGATCGTGCGCGCCAAGGGCCAGAAGGAAACGGCCCCTGCCCGCTCCTTCCGCGAATGGCTGATGGCCGAAATGGTGGAAACCAACCGAAAGTTCGCGGCCATCAAGAATGCGCCGAAAACTCAGGCACGTGAGTTGCGCGCTGCGCCGCCAGCCTCTAGCGTCACCTGAAATCATCCGGATTCGCCCATGGCCCGCAAGCTTTATGACTGCCTGAAATGCCCCGGCTATTGCTGCTCTTACCCCGTCATCGAAGTGAAGGACCGCGATGCCGCGCGGATTGCCAAGCATTTCGGCCTCACGCTGGCGCAGGCGGAGAAAAAATTCTTCAAGTCCGCCCATGGCTACAAGCGCGTGATGCGGCGGCAGAAGGACGAGCACTACGGCAAGATCTGCCAGTTCTTCGACACCAAGGAGCGGCGCTGCACCATCTATCTCGCAAGGCCTTCCACCTGCCGCATTTTTCCCGGCGAAGGACATTGCGGCTATTATGACTTCCTGAAGTTCGAGCGCGCCGGGCAGGAAGACGAAACCTATATTTCCACCACCGATCATTCCGGCAATTGAGCGTGCGGCGCGCCAGCGCCTTTACCGGCTGATGCCGCCGCCCTAAAAGCGGCGGATCATGACCGATATCAATTTTCTCCGCCTTTCCGATCTTTCACCCGAAAGACGCCAGCAACTTCTCACCCGCACCGAGGGTGATCTGTCGCCCTACCTCGAAAAGGTGCAGCCGATCATCGAGGCGGTGCGCGAACACGGCGATGAGGCGCTTGCCGAATTTGCCAACCGCTTCGACAAATCGCCCGTCACGGCAAACGCCATTGCCGCCACGCCTGCCGATTTCGCACGGGCCAAGGAGCAGCTTGAGCCGGAAGTGGTGGAAGCGATCCGCTATGCCGCTGGGAATATCCGCACATTCCATGAAGAGCAGAAGCCGGAGGAAATGTGGATTGAGGAGATCAGCCCCGGTTCATTCGCAGGTGACCGCTCGCTGCCCATCCCATCCGTTGCCTGTTACATTCCGCGCGGCAAGGGCGCATTTCCCAGTTCCGTCATGATGACCTGCATTCCCGCCAGCGTGGCAGGCGTGCCGGATATCTGCATCATCACGCCGCCCGGCCCCGATGGCCATATCGACGCGGCGACGCTGGTGGCGGCGGAAGCTGCAGGAATTTCCAAAGTCTATAAAGCCGGCGGTGCGCAGGGTATTGCGGCTGTGGCCTTTGGCACCAAGACCATCGGCCGTTATGCCAAGGTGGTCGGCCCCGGCTCACCCTGGGTGGTGGCGGCCAAGCGCCTGCTGGCCGACCGCATTGATACGGGCACACCGGCTGGGCCCAGCGAAGCCATCGTCTTTGCCGACGGCACGACCAGCGGAAAACTCGCGGCGCTCGATCTTCTGATCGAAGCCGAGCATGGACCGGACTCGGGCGCCTTCATCGTCACCACCAGTGAGGACGTAGCGCGCGATGCGCTGGCGGCCATTCCCGGATACTGGAAGGAGATGGGCGATCAACGGGTGGAATTCACCCGCGCGGTTCTCACCTCCGATCGCGGCGGCATCCTGATCGCCAGGAATGCCGATGAGGCCTTCGCCTTCATCAACGACTACGCGCCGGAGCATTTGCAGGTGCTCTCCAAGGAACCGCGGAAATATCTGCCGCTGATCCGCGATGCGGGTGAAGTGCTGCTTGGCGAATATTCCCCTTCGACGCTGGCAAACTTCGTGGTCGGCCCCAGCCATGTCCTGCCGACCGGTGGATGGGCCAAGACATTCTCCGCCCTCTCGGTGCATGACTTCATGAAGCGAACCTCAATCGTCGAGGTGACGCGCGCTGCCTATGCGGCCCATGCGAAACATGCAGGCGTGATTGCCCGGTATGAGGGTTTCGACGCCCACGCCAATGCGGTTTCGAAACTGCGCGACAGGCTCCTCGGCAACTGATGTCCGTCGGCGTACTCCTCGCCGTTCTCTTCGCCGCGATGATGCACGCGGTCTATCACGCCATCGTCAAGACGGGCGGCGACAAGATCGCGGCTATCGGCTGCATCGCCACTTTCGAAGTGATCTATGGCGCCATCGGCTCCATGATCTTCGCGCCCCCTCCGCTTGCCGCCTGGGGATGGCTTCTGGGCGCGGTGGCGCTGCAAACCGTCTACCGCCTTTTCACCTGCTATGCCTATCGCCTCGGCGATCTCAGCCAGGTGATGCCGCTGGCGCGCGGCACAGCGCCCCTGCTTGTCACCGCAGGTTCTGCGATCTGGCTGCATGAGACGCTGACCACGGGCCAGTTCTTCGCCATTTTCCTGATCACCGCCGGCATCATGACGCTGGCCCTGTCGCGCAATTCGCGCGGCCGTGTTGACTTGGCTGCGGGAGGCGTTGCCATTGCGTCGGGGATTGCGGTTGCCACCTATTCGATTTTCGATGGCGTGGGCTCGCGCATCACCGGAAACTCCGGCAGTTATGTATGGTGGCTTACGCTCACCGGCGGATTTGCCTTCCTCATCCCCGCACTGATTCTCCGCCCCCGCGCGATGCTCGAAACATTTCGCACCCGCTGGTATAGCGGGCCCCTCGGGGCCGCATTTTCCGCCGCCACCTACTGGATCGTCGTCTGGGCCATGACGCGAGCACCCATCGGCATGGTGAGCGCACTCCGTGAAACGGCAGTGATTTTCGCGGTCATCATCGGTATCGTGGTGCTGAAGGAACGGCCCGGCCCGGTGCGTCTCACTGCTGTCACCATCACCGCGCTCGGCATCGCGTTCCTGAAACTTGCGGCATAGGACTCTCATATGAAAAGACGCCACATTGCACCCAACGGCCACTGGACATGGCCCTTCCCCGTCACCCACAGCCAGGCGGTGGCAAGCGGCGACCTCGTCTGGATCGGCGGGCAAATGGATCTCGACGCCGAAGGGCGGGTCCGCAATGCCGGAGATCTGGGAGAGCAGGTAACCGGTGCTGTCGCCAATCTGTCGGCTGTGGCGGCCGCGGCCGGCTCCGGCCTGAGCGATGTGGTGAAACTGCTCTGCATCTACGTGAATGACGGCAGCGTGAACGAACAGGAATTTCTCGCGGAGGTGGGAAAGGCGCTGCCGGACGGAACGCGCCCGGCCGTTACGGCGGTTCCCGTTTCCTATCTGCCCTTCCCCGGAGCGCTCGTGTCTCTCGATGCCTATGCGATGCCCCGTTCTCTCACGCGCACGCGGATCGATCCCCAGCAGGCGTCTCCGCTTCCCAAAACCTTCAGCACCGGGCTTCGGTGCGGCAAAATGATCTTCATCAGCGGCCAGAGCCCGGTGACGCCCGATGGCAAGCTGCTTCACGATGGTGACATTCTCGCACAGACACGCCAGGTCATGGCGCAGACCGGCGCGGCGCTGAAAGAGTTTGGTGCCGGCTTTGCGGACGTCGTGAAGATCAACCGCTGGTATGTGGGCAAGGGCAAGACGGAGGACTTCGAGCCCGCCGCCCTCGAATGCGCCAAGAATTTCAGCGAACCCGGCACTGCCGCCACGGGCATTCCCGTGCCGCTTCATGCACGGGACGGCCAGCTCATCAAGATCGAAGTGGTGGCCATGCTGGGAGAAAATGGCGCGCATCTTCCGCGCCGCCACGTGTGGCCCGACAGCCTGTGGGACTGGACCATCAACATCCCCTATTATCACGGCCTCAAATGCCATGACATGATCTTCCTTGGCGGCCAGGTGTCGCTCGATACACAAGGCCACGCCGTCAACCCCAACAATATGCGGGCGCAGACCGCGCAAGCCATGGTGCATATCGGCTCGATCCTTGCCGAACTTGGCGCTGGCTATGACGACATCTGCAAGCTCACCACCATGTATGCGGGACCGCCCGGCACGGACGCGCTGGCGGAGAACATGCAACTCCGTTCGGCCTTCTTCAAAGACCCGGGACCGGCGAGCACGGACATTTCCTTCCCCGTTCTCGCCTACCCCGGCATGATCATCGAGATCGACGCCTTTGCGATGGCGGAGCCGGACTAAGCGCGCTTTCCCGCCGCGTTTTCCTGAACGAAGGCGCGGATCTCGGTCAGGAATATATCCGCGAAGCGTTCCAGCTTCGCTTCGCCCACGCCATGCACCTCGCCGAAATCCCATTTGGTGAGCGGCACCTTGGCCGCCATGTCGATCAGCGATTTGTCGCTGAAAACCACATAGGGGGGCACCCGCGCGGTGCGTGAAATCTTCATGCGCAGCGCCTTCAGGCGTTGCAGCAGCGCATCGCTGCGCGGATCGGCCATGGCGGCCGATTTTCTCCGTGTACGGATGGATGTGGGCGAATCAACGGGGGCTGACGTTCCAAGGCAGATGTCACAATTGCCGCATGCTTCCGAAGCCTCGCCGAAATAGGAGAGAAGCGCCTGCCTGCGGCAATCCAGCGTCTGGGCATAATCAACCAGCGCATTGAGCCGCTTCACCTCTCGCCGGCGGCGCTCCTCACCAGCCTCCTCCTGGTCGATGAATTTCCGCCGCATCACGATGTCCTGCTTGCCGAACACCATATGCGCTTCCGCCGCCTCGCCATCGCGGCCCGCGCGGCCGATCTCCTGATAATAGGCATCGAGCGACGACGGCAGATCGGCGTGGAAGACGAAACGCACATCCGGCTTGTCGATCCCCATACCGAAAGCGATGGTGGCGCAGACGATCACGCCCTTCTCGGCCATGAAGACGTTCTGGGTGTCTGCCCTGTTCTCGGCGGAAAGCCCGGCATGGTAGGCCAAAGCCCGATAGCCATTTTCCTGCAGCTTCTCGGCCAGCTTTTCGGCGGAGTTGCGGGACAGCGCATAGACAATGCCGCTCTCGCCCTCATGCTCTTCCAGAAACCGCAGGAGCTGCTTGCCGGTGTTGGATTTGGTCTCAACCGTCAGCCTGATGTTGGGGCGGTCGAAGCCCGACACGAACACCCGCGCCTTGCCGCCGGTCAGCTTCCGCACGATATCACGGCGGGTCCTCTCATCCGCCGTGGCGGTGAAGGCCCCGATGGGAACACCCGGGAAAGACGGCCGGAGCCCGCTCAGCATGTCGTATTCGGGGCGGAACGAGGCGCCCCATTGCGACATGCAATGCGCCTCGTCGACGGCGATCAGCCGCACGTCACAGGCCTGCAATGCCGCCAGCATCCGGTCCGTCATCAGCCGTTCGGGCGAGAGATAGAGCAGCCGGGTTTCGCCCCGCGACACACTCCGCCACACCGCGACGTTTTCCTCGCGCGTCTGGGCGGAGTTGATCGTTTCCGCCTGGACTCCCGCCAGCTTCAGTGCCGAAACCTGATCCTGCATCAGCGCCACAAGGGGCGACACAACGATTGCCAAGCCGCCCCGCACCAGTGCCGGAACCTGATAGCACAGGGATTTTCCGGCCCCGGTCGGCATCACGGCCAGAACATCGTCCCCCTTCACCAGCGCATCGACGATCTCCTCCTGCCCGGGGCGGAAGGTCTCGTAGCCGAAGGTCGAGCGGAGAACGCTTTGTGACGTCATGATGGGTTGCTCATAGCCTGATTCACGCATCAGCCATGCAGGGGCGATTTCCCTGTGGAATTCTTCGTGCTGCTGACACCTGCTGACCCCATATGAGCGCAACATGGCAGCAATCCTTGCCCCTGTTCACCTTTTGGTCTAGCAACATCCCATGGCCGAACACAAAAAAACTCTCTCCATTCAGGGTGCGCGTGAGCACAATCTGAAGAACGTCTCGCTGGATCTGCCGCGCGACAAGCTGATCGTGTTCACGGGGCTTTCCGGTTCCGGCAAATCCTCGCTCGCCTTCGATACGATCTATGCCGAGGGGCAGCGCCGCTACGTCGAATCGCTTTCGGCCTATGCCCGCCAGTTCCTCGAAATGATGCAGAAGCCGGACGTTGACCAGATCGACGGCCTCTCTCCAGCCATCTCCATCGAGCAGAAGACGACCAGCCGCAATCCGCGCTCCACCGTCGGCACCGTCACCGAAATCTATGACTATATGCGCCTGCTCTATGCGCGCGTCGGCGTTGCCTATTCGCCCGCCACCGGCCTTCCCATCGAAAGCCAGACGGTGACGCAGATGGTGGACCGCACGCTGGCGCTGCCGGAGGGCACGCGCCTTTATCTGCTGGCCCCCATCGTGCGCGGCCGCAAGGGCGAATATAAAAAGGAACTGGCGGATCTTCAGAAGAAGGGCTTCCAGCGCGTGAAGGTGGATGGCCAGTTCCACGAGATCGACGCGGTTCCCGCCCTCGACAAGAAGTTCAAGCACGACATCGACGTGGTGGTGGACCGTATCGTGGTGCGCCCCGACCTCGCCACCCGCCTCGCCGACAGTTTCGAGACGGCGCTGAAACTGGCGGATGGCCTTGCCGTGGCTGAATTTGCCGACAAGCCGCTGCCCCCCTCGCAGACGGCTGAGGACAGCGCCAACAAATCCAAGAACGAAACGCATGAGCGCGTTCTCTTCTCCGAGCGTTTCGCCTGCCCCATCTCGGGTTTCACCATTGACGAGATCGAGCCCCGGCTCTTCTCCTTCAACAATCCCTTCGGCGCCTGTCCCAAATGCGATGGGCTTGGCACCGAACTCCGCTTCGAGCCTGATCTCGTGGTGCCGGATGATACGCTGTCGCTCCGGGACGGCGCCATTCTGCCATGGGCCAAGACAGGCAATACCTCGCCCTATTATGCCCAGACGCTTGAGGCGCTGGCCAAACACTACAAGTTCTCGATGAATGCGGCCTGGAAGGATTTGCCGAAGAAAGCGCGGGACGCCGTGCTGTTTGGCACGGGTGATGAAGAAGTTTCGATCACCTATGACGATGGCATCCGTTCCTACAAGACCAAGAAGCCCTTCGAAGGCGTGATCGGCAATATCGAGCGGCGCTGGAAGGAAACCGATTCGCAATGGATGCGCGAGGAGCTGTCGCGCTTCCAGTCCGATCACCCCTGCGAAGCCTGCCACGGCTATCGCCTCAAGCCGCAGGCGCTGGCGGTGAAGATCGATCACAAGCACATCGGCGAAGTCTCGTCCCTGTCGATCCGCGACGCCAATCTCTGGTTTGATGCGCTTCTGGCGAAGCTTAAGCCCAAGGATCAGGAAATCGCCGCCCGCATCCTCAAGGAAATCCGCGAGCGCCTGAAATTCCTCGTCGATGTGGGGCTGGATTATCTCAATCTTTCGCGCACCTCCGGCACGCTGTCAGGCGGCGAAAGCCAGCGCATCCGGCTCGCGTCGCAGATCGGCTCCGGCCTCACCGGCGTTCTCTATGTTCTGGATGAGCCGTCGATCGGCCTGCATCAGCGCGACAACGCAAGGCTTCTCGAAACGCTCGTGCATCTCCGCGATCTCGGCAACACGGTGATCGTGGTCGAGCATGACGAGGATGCGATCCGCCTGGCCGATTATGTCGTGGATATCGGCCCGGGGGCTGGCATTCACGGCGGCGAGATCATCGCCCAGGGTACGCCGGCTGAAATCATGGCCAATCCCAATTCGCTCACCGGCAAATATCTGACCGGGCTCGAGCAGGTGCCGCTGCCGCAGTTCCGGCGGAAATGGGAAAAAGGCCGGTCCATCCGCGTGAAGGGTGCGCGTGCCAACAACCTCAAGAACATCTCGGCGGAAATTCCGCTGGGCGTTTTCACCTGCGTGACCGGTGTTTCCGGCGGCGGCAAGTCCACGCTGTTGATCGATACGGTCTATCGCGCCGCCGCACGCAAGCTGATGAACACCCGCGAAGCGCCCGCCGAGCATGACCGGATCGAGGGGCTTGAGCTTCTCGACAAGATCATCGACATCGACCAGAGCCCCATCGGCCGCACGCCGCGCTCAAATCCCGCCACCTATACCGGCGCCTTCACGCCCATCCGCGACTGGTTCGCCGGGCTGCCGGAAGCGAAAGCGCGCGGTTACGAGCCGGGGCGCTTTTCCTTCAACGTGAAGGGCGGGCGCTGTGAGACATGCCAGGGCGATGGCGTCATCAAGATCGAGATGCACTTCCTGCCCGATGTCTATGTCACCTGCGATGAATGCCACGGCAAGCGCTACAACCGCGAAACGCTGGAAATCAAGTTCAAGGACAAATCGATCGCCGATGTGCTCGACATGACGGTGGCGGAGGCGGCGGAATTCTTCCGCGCCGTGCCCTCGGTGCGTGACAAGATGGAAACCCTGGAGCGTGTGGGCCTTGGCTATATTCACGTCGGTCAGCAGGCCACGACGCTGTCGGGCGGCGAAGCGCAGCGGGTGAAACTCGCCAAGGAACTCTCACGCCGCGCCACGGGCCGAACGCTTTATCTTCTGGATGAACCCACCACCGGGCTTCACTTCCACGATGTAAAGAAACTCCTCGAAGTGCTGCATGAGTTGGTGGACCAGGGCAATACGGTCGTCGTGATTGAGCACAATCTGGAAGTCATCAAGACAGCCGACTGGATCATCGACCTCGGGCCTGAAGGCGGCGACGGCGGCGGTGAGATCGTGGCTGCCGGCACACCTGATGATGTGGCGCGCGAAAAGCGCAGCTACACCGGCCAGTTCCTCCGGCCCGTGCTGCAGCGGGGCAAGAAGGAAGCGGCGGAATAGGGGTCCGTTCCAAAACGGAATCACAGCGCTTCAATCGCGATCCATTCTTTCTGTTTGCACCGCAATGTGACTGTTCTAATTTCCGGTTCACAACTCAACCGTGAAACCCAAGGATCCCAAATGAGCGCTCCCGCTGTCATTCCCGCCACCTGGTCCGGCCCCCTCATGTCGCTCCTCCGCATCATGACCGGCCTGCTTTTCATTGCCCATGGCACGGCCAAGTTTTTCGGCTGGCCGGCTGTCGAGATGTTCAAGGACGGCGTGCCGCTGATGTCGTTGATGGGCCTCGCCGGCGTTCTCGAAATCGTCGGCGGCGTTCTGATCGTCCTCGGCCTCTTCACCCGCATTTCCGCGTTCCTGCTCGCGGGCTTCATGGCTGTCGCCTATTTCATGGCGCACGCGCCGAACTCACTCTATCCCATCCAGAACGGCGGCGAGCTTGCCATCATGTTCTGCTTCGTCTTCCTCTATTTCGCCGCCGCAGGTGCGGGCCCCTGGAGTCTTGACGCCAAGCGCGCCTGAGGACTGCGGCCTCACCGTTTCTCTCTTGATGGCCGGGCATGTCCCGGCCATTTTCGCGTGGAGTCAGACGGCCCACACGTCCTTGCGGCCGGCAATCAGCAAATCAAGTTGATGCGCCAGCAAGACGCCAAGCCTGGTTTGGCCAATCCCGACATCGTGTACGCGCTGAAGAAACATGACATCGAAATTATTGTTGCCCTCCAGCACCATCGGTCCTTCGGGCGTAAGCGCGATATCCCAGCCAACGGCAGCGCGGTGCCTGACAGCGCGATGAGCGCGAAGCGCCACGTCGCGCAACTCTGGCCAACCCTTCACGATGCGGCCAGCTACCTGCGCACCGGTGAGCGGCTGAATTTCATACCGAAGCGGAGAAGTGGCCATATTGTCGCCTGTGAACAACCCAAGCTGGCCCGTCTCCAGATCCATGGGCGCTGCATATTCTTCATCAAGCGCGTCGGTCCAGTCAGGCTCAAGCTTGGCCAGCACGCGCAGCATTGCCATCGTTATCTCGGGTTCGCCATGCGCATTGAGACAGGTCACGACCCGGAACGTGATCAGTGAATCCTTGGCCAGGTCAGCAATATCGGGGTGATTGCGGAGCCACGGCTGAACGATCATCAACTTCCCCTCCGACTCCTTCGTGATCTCCTCGATCATGCCTGAAAGGTCGTGAGATTTGCCGCTTTCATCAATGTAGTGATCCGGCGCGTTGTAGCGGAACATTTGCGTGCCAATGGCGCCCATGCCCTTTTCCATCTTGCAAAAAAGACTTGTCTGCAAGGATTCAGGGGGCGCAAGCAACGTCGCACTGCCGTTTTCAACCGTCATCAGCAGGCGGGGATGCGGAATATTATGCTCTGTACAGAGATCATCGAATACCTTCTTGTGGCCGAGCTCTGTTGTGCCGAAGGGCTGCGGCCGCATTTTGTTGAGTGCCCCGAAAAGCCCGTTCTTGGTTTCAAATCGCGTCAGATATTCATCTGCGTGGCTGCGCCGTTCCGGCTTGTAAAACTCAAGCTGGAAATAGCTCGGCGGATCTATCCCATGGCTGTACCAAAGTCCGAGCATTTCCACGAGTTGACGGAAATATCCCACTCCTGAAAATGATTTTACCCGGGGACCCGCCTTCACCAGGAGCCAGGCCGAAACAAGGGCTACCGCCATGCCCTGGAGCAAGGGATAATAGGCAATCTTTACTGGAGGATGGCTGTAGCGCGAAAGCAAACCATAATGATCGAAATCATACCGCGCCCGCGCGCCTACTTCGGTCTCCCCAAACACTGGCCGGCTTGACGCGCGCGCGCGGCCGGATACGGCCACAGCGACCACAAAAAACTCGATGCACAACAGCTGCGCCAATTGCAGCGCAAACGCATAATCATGCGCTTGCGGGAGCGAATGGCGGAAATGATGCTCAATCGCCTCCGCCAGAATGGCGATGACCTGAAACGCCACGGTTGCGAGCAGGCCCCGCCGCAGCCACACATGATCGCGGGGAAGCCGCGCGAGTATGACAACACCGGCGGCGAGAATGATCGCCAGCGTCGCATTTCCCAGATATTCGAGGTGCCGCGTCGCCTTTGTATCGATCGCGCTGAAGAAGGTGTCGACCGTCCAATCCTCGGATTGCAGGATGGCGATCGCCAGAATTGCGCCACCTGCCAGAAGCCAGTAGCGAAGCATCCGGCTCCCACGATGACACTCTGCGATGCGGAAACTCGTGGCGACCATCCCGGCGATAATGGCAACCCACATCGCGCCTTCAATCGGTGAAAGCTCTGTCCCGAAATATTGCGGCAGCAAGATCTGAACGATCAGGCTTAAGGCTGCATAGGCGGCAGCGGCCAGCATGAGCGCATAGACATTGGCTTTGGAATTCAGGGAAAAGCGGGGGACGAAAGAAGACATGAACAACCTCGCGGGGTGTCTCAAAATACGCTCCCGCCTGCTGCAAGTCCGCTTACAAGCATTTCATGGACGTGTCGGAATCGTGGCGGCTATTGCCGTTCCTTGCGAAGTTTCGACCAGTAGTCGAGGCGCTTTTTCACGTCTCGTTCAAAACCTCGTTCCACGGGGCGGTAATATTCCTCCCGCGCCATGCCGTCGGGAAAATAATTCTGCCCCGAAAATGCGTCAGGCTCATCATGATCGTAGCGGTAGCCCGCGCCATATTCCTGCTGCTTCATGAGCTTGGTGGGCGCGTTCAGAATGATCTTGGGCGGGGCCAGCGAGCCCGTGTCCTTCGCCCGCTGCATCGCCTGTTTGAAGCCTGTGTAAAGCGCGTTCGATTTCGGCGCGGTGGCGATATAGACAACCGCCTGCGCAAGCGCCAGTTCACCCTCCGGCGATCCCAGAAAATCGAAAACATCCTTCGCCGCCAGCGCCTGCTGCACCGCCTGAGGGTCTGCCAGGCCCACATCCTCAACCGCCATGCGTACGATGCGCCTGGCGAGGAACAAGGGGTCTTCGCCCGCCACCAGCATGCGGGCGAGGTAATAGAGCGCCGCATCGGGATCGGACCCGCGCACCGATTTGTGGAGGGCCGAGATCAGATTGTAATGGCCGTCTGCCGCCTTGTCATAGAGCGGCATGCGCTTCTGCACGGTCTGCGCGAGCGTTTCGGGCGTGAGATCAGGCGCACCTTCCGATACAGCGGCGAAAACCTCCTCAACCAGATTGAGAAAATACCGCCCATCACCGTCCGCCATCTGGATCAATGCGGCACGCGCGGCATCATTAGCAGGAAAAGCGCGCCGTTCGAACATTTCGGCGCGGCGGATCAAAGCCGTCATAGCCTCTTCATCGAGGCGGTTCAGCACCAGCACCTGGGCGCGGGAGAGAAGCGCGCCATTCAATTCAAATGAGGGGTTTTCCGTTGTGGCGCCGACCAGAATGATCGTGCCGTCCTCCACGAAAGGCAGAAAGGAATCCTGCTGCGATTTGTTGAAACGGTGAATTTCATCGACAAACAGCAGCGTGCCCCGCCCCTGCTCGCGCCGGATGCGCGCCTGCTCAAACGCCTTCTTGAGATCGGCGACGCCTGAAAAAATCGCCGATATCTGCTCGAAGGCGAGGCCTGTTTCGCCCGCCAGAAGCCGCGCAATGGTGGTTTTGCCCGTGCCGGGCGGCCCCCACAGGATGATCGAGGGGATTCGCCCCGCAGCCAGCATGCGGGTCAGAACGCCATCGGGCCCGACAAGATGGTCCTGACCCACGACATCCGAGAGCTTCGCCGGCCGCAGCCGATCGGCCAAGGGCCGCGGCGCGTCCTTGCCCAGTCCGGCTGCCTCGAAGAGTGTGGCCATCAGCCGCCGACAGCGAGTTTCAGCACGCGGCCGCCACGGTTGATGGCGATCTGCCAGAGCCCGTCGGTTTGATCCAGCACTGTTCCGAGCGTTTTCACATCGGTGATCTTGGTGCCGTTCACTTCCAGAACCATATCCCCCTTGCGGAAAAACCTCTGCGCCGGGCCTCCTTTGACCGCCATGATGCCAACGCCGGTCGACTCGGCCGGCAAGTCCAGTTCATCCGCCACGGCCGGAGAGAGGTTGGCGAGAACCGCGCCTGTAAACGGGCTCTTGCCGGCAAACAGCGTCACATCGCGCGGAACCGTTTCGGGCGCCGCCATCATGATGGCGCTGGTTTCGATGCTCTTTCCCCCGCGCTGATACTCCACGATGACCTTTGAGCCGATCGCTGACGTGGCGGCGCGATAACCGAGTTCACGCGAATTCTCGATCGGTTTTCCTTCCAGCGCCAGCACCACGTCGCCGCGCTTGAGGCCCGCCTTCGCCAGCGGGCTGTCGGGATGAAGGCTGACAATGAGCGTTCCCTCCGGCCGCGCCAGCCCCACGCTGTCGGCAATATCCTGCGTCACGTCCTGCAACTCCACGCCGAGCCACGGGCGCTTCACCGCCGTGCCGTTTTCGGCGGATTGCACCACGGTGCGCACCATGTTGGCGGGAATGGCGAAACCAATGCCGATCGATCCACCGGTCTTGGAGAAAATCGCGGTATTGATGCCGACGAGCTGCCCTGCCATGTTGACCAGCGCACCGCCGGAATTGCCGGGATTGATGGCCGCATCCGTCTGGATGAAGAACTGATAGTCGGTAATGCCCACCTGGGTCCGGGCCAGTGCGGAGACAATGCCGCTCGTCACCGTTTGCCCGACGCCAAAGGGATTACCGATGGCCAAAACAAGATCGCCCACCTCCAGCGCATCGCTGTCGCCCAGCTTGAGGGCCGGCAGTTTTTCATCAGGCACATTGATCTTGAGAACCGCGAGATCGGTGCGCTCATCCGTCAGCAGGAGTTTTGCTTCGAATTCGCGCTTGTCGGCCAGCACCACGCGGATATCGGTGCCGCCCTGCACGACATGATTGTTGGTGACGATCAATCCGGAGGGATCGACAATCACGCCTGAGCCCAGCGAATTCTGCACCCGCTCACGCGGCTGTCCGAAACTGCCATCATCGCCGAAGAAGCGGCGGAAGAACGGATCGGCCAGGACGCCCTGGTCATCATTCGCAACAACCTTGCTGGACGCATAGACGTTGACGACGGCGGGGGCCGTGGTTTTCACCACCGGCGCGAAAGAGAGGACAATCTCGCTCTTGCTGGCGGGCACCGCCGTATCGGCCCAAACAGGCGCTGCAAGCATGAGGGCCGCCGCCAGAACCGCAATCACTGTACGCATCAAATATCCCTGTTCCAAACCATGTCTGTTCTATCTGCGGTCAAGCTTTGTCGACAAAATGACCGCGGTTTCCGTCCTCGTGATGCCGGGGATCACGCCCAGCTTGTCGATGAGACTGTCCATGTCTTCAGCTGACGCCGTTTTCACCGTCGCCACCAGATCGAACTTTCCGCTCACCGTGTGAAGCGTTTCAAATTGCGGGAAGCGCGCGAGGAGCCGCGCAACCTCCACCTGCCGCCTCGGCTCAACCGAAATCGTGACGATGGCACGGATGCCGCCCTTGTCCACTTCCTCCGCCAACCGCACGGCATAGCCGGCGATGACACCCTGATCCTCCAGCCGCCTCAGCCTGTCCTGAACCGTGGTGCGCGACAGGCCAAGCTTGCGGGCCAGCGAAGCCACGGGTTCCCGCGCGTCCACGCGCAGCAGCGCGATCAGTTCCTCGTCTTTGGGCGTTAGATGCAGCATCCGGCGTTTCGGGGCAATATTTGGCGTTTCGACGACTCGTCCGTCATATTTCAGCACATCGCCGTGTGTTATCCAACTCATGCACCCGTTACATCCCGTCATCTCAGCCATGCCGCCCTGGAGGATTCGATGACCGTTGCCGTGTTGAAAACCCAGCGTTCCGATGCCCCCGCCTATGCCGATGCCCCGAGTGTGGCGCGCAATCTTGTGCCTGAGGAACCCTTGTTCTGCTTCAGCGCCGGGCAGCTTCGCGACCGTCTTGCGACATTCAAGAAGGGTTTTCCGGGCGAAGTGTCCTATGCCGTCAAATGCAACGACTCGGAGCCGGTTCTGCGCACCCTTGCCGCGGCGGGGCTGAAACACTGGGATGTGGCTTCGGTTCATGAGATGGCCGCGGTTCGCCGGGTGTCGTCAGATGCGGTTTTCCACTACCACAACCCCGTCAAGTCGCGCCGCGAGATTGCCGACGCCTATAACATCTATGGCTGCCGCCGCTTCGCCGTGGATTGCCGCGAGGAATTGGGAAAGGTCGCCGACATGACCGGTTCTGATCCCGCTGTCGAGATTGCCGTGCGCCTCGTCCTGCCACGCGAGCGCACCTCCTCCGCACATGATTTTTCCACCAAGTTCGGCGCGCCGGAACATATCTGCGTGGAACTTCTGAAAGATGCGGCGGCCCGCGGTTTCAAGGTGCTGCTCACCTTCCATCCCGGCTCGCAAAGCCGGGAACCCCACACCTATACGCGCCACATCGAGGCAGCGGCCCGCATTGCCAAGCTGGCGGGCATCCGCATCGGCAAGCTCAATGTCGGCGGCGGCTTTCCCGCCAACTATCCCAACAGCAAGGCGCCGGCGCTGTCTTCGTTCTTCAAGACCATTGCCACGGCCACCACAAAGGCCTTCGGCGCGGGCAACGAACCACGGCTGGAATGCGAGCCCGGGCGGGGCATGGTTGCCAACTGCATGTCACTTCTTGCCCGCATCAAACTGGTCTGCACGGATGGCGATGACATCTTCATCAATGACGGCATCTATGGCGGGCTGATGGAATATATGCAGGCGCCGGAACTGCAGCCGCCCTATCGCGTGATCCGCGACGGCGCCATCCTGACCGGTGAAACCAAGGCGTGGAAGACCTTCGGCCCGACTTGCGATCCGCTGGATGTGTTACCCCACCGGCTTGATCTGCCGGCCTCGATCATGGAAGGCGATTTCATTGAATTCGGTACGCTGGGCGCCTACGGCCTTGCCACCCGCACCCGCTTCAACGGCTATGGCACGCATGAGATTGTGGACGTGGAGAAGGTGCTAAACGCTTAGCACCTTTTTTAGAAGCTTAGCGCGCCAGCGCCTGCTTCAAATCGCCGATCAGGTCGTCGAGTTCTTCAAGCCCGACGGAAAGCCGGAGCATTCCGTCCGTGATGCCCATCATTGCGCGGGCTTCGGCCCCGATATTGCGGTGCGTGGTGGAGGCGGGATGGGTGATCAGCGATTTGGCGTCGCCCAGATTGTTGGAAATGTCGATGATGCCGAGATAGCGGAGAACATCGAACGCCTTTTTCTGCCCGCCCTCCACCTCGAAGGTAACCATGGTGCCGCCCAGCCGCATTTGCTTGCGCGCCAGCGCTGCCTGCGGATGGCTGTCGAGATGCGGATAGATCACCCGTGACACGCCCTTGAGGCCCGACAGGACTTCGGCAATCTTCATCGCGGCCTGAGACTGGGCATCGACGCGGAGCTTCAGCGTCTCCATGCCCTTGAGTAAAATCCAGGCGTTGAAGGGCGAGATCGACGGGCCGGTGTGGCGCAGGAAGGGTTTGAGCTGCTCTTCCTTGAATTTCTTCGTGGACACGATGGCGCCGCCCAGCACGCGGCCCTGTCCGTCCATGTGCTTGGTGCCGGAATAGACGATCACATCCGCGCCATAGTCCAAGGGCTTCTGCAGAACCGGTGTGGCGAAGATATTGTCCACCACCACATTGGCGCCAGCTGCCCTGGCGATGCCGCACACGGCCTCAAGGTCGATCACCTCAAGCGTCGGGTTGGACGGCGTTTCAAGGAACACGCATTTGGTGGCGGGCGTGATCGCCTCTTTCCAGGCCTTGAGATCCGAACCATCCACCAGCGTGCTGGTGATGCCAAAACGCGGCAGGATGCTGGTGACGACCTGATAGCAGGAGCCAAAAAGCGCCTTTGAAGACACAAGGTGATCACCGGCCTTCAACTGGCACGCGAGGGCGCCGAACACGGCGGCCATGCCGGAGGCCAGTGCATAGCAGGCTTCAGCCCCTTCCAGCAGCGCCAGCCGTTCCTCGAACATGGTGACGGTGGGATTGCCGTAACGGCCATAGACATAGCCGTCATCCTGACCGGCGAACCGGCGCTCGGCGGTTTCCGGCTCATCATAGACGAAGCCGGAATTGAGATAGAGGGCTTCCGAGGTCTCGCCATGCGGGGAGCGATCCAGCCCGCCGCGCACGAGTTTGGTGGCATCACCCCACCCCTTGGGGTTTGACGGATATTTCTTTTTCATGATGGCCTAGCTCTGCACCCAGGGGAGGCCTGCCGCCTTCCAGCCGCCCAGAGTGCCACGATGCCCCTGGCCATCCTTGTCGCCCTCAAAACCCTGCGCCACGTTCCAGGCGTTGGTAAATCCCGCATCCGTCAACGCCGATGCGGCAGACGCCGAGCGCGCGCCGGAGCGGCAGATGCAAAGAATTTCAGTGTCTCTCGGCAGACCCATCTGTTCGATTTCGGCGACGAACTGCGCATTCACCTGCATGGACGGGAAGACCTGCCACGACAGGCGGATCAGCCGCTCAACGGCGGGCACGCCGACAAACACCCATTCCGGCTGCGTGCGCACATCGATGAGCACCGCTGCCGCATTGTTCTGCAGCCGCTGATAGGCTTCCGCCGCTGAAATATCGCCCTGATGCATGGCATAACCCGTTCGTTATTTCGAACAGCAATAGTCGAAACAGGAACGCCCCGCAAACGGATTTGGCCGCTGGCCCTTCCGATCAGCTCTTGCTGGCCGGAAACTCCACCACCGCCGTGCCGGACACGGGATCGGTGACGCCCAGCCCGCCGCCCAGATCTTCCAGCATGTGGCGCATGCTGTCGAGGATGGGCAGCATTTGCGGCCTGGCCGCCGCGAGCGTGTCCATGCTGTCCCATGCGCCCACGAAGCAATAGGCGCGGTCACCCGTTTTCACCAATCCGCCACCCTTGAACCCCTTGAACGCGGGGTTGATGCGGTGGGCGTCTTCAAACGCCTTTTCCATCCCCGGCTTCACCTTGAAACGCACGGCATTGTAAGCGGTCATCGAAACCTCCTGTTGAATGCGGCACGGCATGCTGGAAAGCTGCAGTATACGCCCGATTTTAAGAATGGTGAACAGGTGGCCTCGCCACGTGAGACAGTCTGGCGCTTCCAGTACGGGGGGCTGACCTGTTAGAGGAATTCACCAGCCAATCCGGAGTTCTGAGATGTCCAAGTCCCTGCCCGCCCGTGCCGATGTCGTGATCGTCGGCGGCGGTATCGTCGGCGCGTCGATTGCCTATCACCTGACGAAAGTGGGGATCACCAACACGGTGCTGCTGGAGCGGAAGCAACTGACCTCCGGCACCACCTGGCATGCGGCGGGCCTCGTGGGCCAGCTTCGCGCCTCACGCAATCTCACCGAACTCGCCAAATACACCACCAGCCTGTTTGAAGGGCTTGAGAAGGAAACGGGCCAGGCGACGGGCTTCAAGCAGAACGGCTCGATCTCAATCGCGCTCACGCCGGGCCGGCTTGAGGAACTGGTGCGCGGCGCCTCGATGGCAAAGAATTTCGGCCTTGCGGTGGAGGTCGTCTCGACCGCCGATATCCGGCAGCGGTTGCCCCACTACAACATGGAAAACGTGCTGGGCGGCGTGTTCCTGCCCAAGGACGGACAGGTGAACCCGATTGACGTGACGCAGGCGCTGGCGGCGGGTGCCCGTTCGCGTGGCGCCAAGATTTTCGAGAACACCAAGGTGACGCGCATCATCGTCGAAAACGGCGCGGCGGTGGGTGTTGAAACCACCGAAGGCGCGATCCGCGCCGACAAGGTGGTGATCGCGTCCGGCATGTGGTCGCGGGAACTTGGCAAATCCATCGGCGTGTCCATCCCGCTCCATGCCTGCGAGCATTTCTATATCGTGTCGGAACCCATTGCCGAATTGCCGCGCAATATGCCTGTCGTGCGCGTGCCGGATGAATGCACCTATTACAAGGAAGATGCGGGCAAGCTGATGGTGGGCGCGTTCGAGCCCAAGGCCAAGCCGTGGGGCACCTGCGGCATCGACGACGAGCATGCCTTCGTGACCTTGCCGGAGGACATGGACCATTTCGAACCCATCCTCGGCAATGCCATCAACCGCGTGCCGCTGCTGGAAACGGCGGGCATCCAGCTTTTCTTCAACGGCCCCGAAAGCTTCACACCGGACAACCGCTATTATCTCGGCGAAGCGCCCGAGGTGAAGAACTGCTTTGTAGCGACCGGTTTTAACTCGATCGGCATCCAGTCTTCCGGCGGTGCCGGACTGGTGCTGGCTGACTGGATCAAGAACGGACACCCGTCGATGGACGTGAGCGGCATGGACATCCGCCGCATCCATCCCTTCCAGTCGGTGCGCGAATATGTGCATGACCGCGTGACCGAGAGCCTGGGGCTCCTCTACGCCATGCACTGGCCTTACCGGCAGGCGGAAACGGCTCGTGGCGTGCGCCGCTCTCCTCTCTACACCTATGAGAAAGAGTTGGGCGCGGTATTCGGCGAAGTGAACGGGTGGGAGCGCCCCAACTGGTATGCGCGCGATGGCGTGAAGCCCGATTATGAATACAGCTACGGCCGCCAGAACTGGTTCCCCTGCGCTGATTATGAAGCAAAGAGGCTGATGAGCGATTGCGCCTTCTTCGACCAGGCGAGCTTCGCCAAATATTCCGTCGAAGGACGCGATGCCCTGAAGGTTTTGAACCGCATCTCCGCCGCCAACATCGACGTGGAGCCGGGCCGCATTGTCTATACGCAGTGGCTGAATGAACGCGGCGGCATCGAGGCCGACCTTACCGTCACGCGTCTTGGCGAAGAAAAATTCCTCGTCGTCACGGGTGCGGCCCCGCAGGTGCGCGACATGGCGTGGCTGAAGCGCCATACACCCGAGGGTGCCAATTGCGTCTCGACGGACATTACCTCGGGCCTGCCGATGATCGCGGTGATGGGCCCCAAGTCACGTGCGCTGCTGGAGAAGCTCTCCGGCGAGGATCTGTCCAACGCCGCCTTCGCCTTCGGCACGTCGAAGGAGATCGAGATCGGCTATGCCCGCGTTCGTGCCAGCCGCATCACCTATGTGGGCGAACTGGGCTGGGAGCTTTACATCCCCGCCGAATTCACAGCCCATGTCTTTGAACGCCTGTGGGCGGCGGGCAAGGAGTTCGGCCTCACCCCGGCTGGCATGCACACCATGAACAATTGCCGCGTTGAAAAGGGCTATCGCCACTGGGGCCACGATATTTCAGATGAGGATACGCCCGTCGAGGCGGGCCTCGGCTTCGTGATGGCCTGGGACAAGGCGGGCGGCTTCATCGGCAAGGAGGCGCTGGAAAAGCAGAGGGCCCTGAGCGTACAGCCCAAGCGCATGGTCTGCCTCGCGCTCAAGGACAATTCGGCCTCAGCGCCGATGATCTATCACGAGGAACCGATCTACCGGAACGGCGTGATCGTCGGGTCGACGACATCCGGCGCGTGGGGCCACCGCGTCGATCTCTCGCTCGGCATGGGCTATGTGAAGAACGAGGGCGGTGTCACCAAGGACTGGCTGGACAGCGGCTCATGGGAGGTGGAACTGGCGTGGAAGCGCTATCCCGCGACGGTTCAATTCGCGCCCTTCTATGATCCGAAAGGCTTGCGCATCAAGGCTTGAGGCCCAAAACTCACGCTTTGTTAATCCGGCTCCGCTTCACTGATCCGGGAACGGAGCATTCATGCAAACGGAGTTCAGCACCCCACCGGTCAGGACGGTGCGGCTGGCCGAGATTCTCGGCGCGCTGAGCCATGCGCTGGACATTACCGAAGGCCAGCCAGAAGGCCATTGCATCCGCTGCTGCTGGATCGGCATGGAAATCGGCAAGCGCCTCGGCCTCACCAGTGCTGAAGCCTATGACCTCTATTACACCATCCTGCTGAAGGATCTGGGCTGTAGCAGCAATGCCGCGCGCATCTGCGAACTTTATCTCGCCGATGACATTTCCTTCAAACATGATTTCAAGAGAATTGACGGAAGCCTGCCGCAGGCTTTGCATTTCGTGCTTTCCCACACCGGCCTCAAGGCCGGGCTGGCGGAGAGATTTCGCGCCATCATCAATCTGTTCCAGAACGGCGGCGAGATTGCCACCGAACTGATCGAAACACGCTGCCAGCGCGGCGCGGACATTGCCCAGCGGATGCGCTTCAACAGCCATGTCGCGGACGCCATCCGCAATCTCGATGAACACTGGAACGGCGGCGGCAAGCCGGCACGTATCGCCGGGAACGCCATTCCGCTTTTCTCGCGCATTGCCTTGCTTGCCCAGGTTGCCGACGTCTTTCAGATTGCCGCGGGCTCTGAGGCGGCCCGCGCGGAAATCAAAAACCGGGCCGGCACATGGTTCGACCCTGCTGTTGCCGAGGTATTTCTCGAAATATCCGCCAATCCCCAATTCTGGCTTGACCTCAACTCGCCGTCCCTCCAGACCGCGATCTACGACATGGAGCCCGGACACCGGGCCACGGAGGTCGATGAAGACTATCTCGATGACATTGCGGCAGGATTTGCCCTGGTGGTTGATTCCAAGAGCCCTTACACAAGCGGCCATAGCGACCGCGTGACACTCTACACCGATCTCATTGCCGCCGAACTCGGATTCTCGGAGCCGCACCGGCGCTGGCTGAAACGCGCCGCCCTTCTCCACGATATCGGCAAGCTTGGCGTGAGTAATTCCATTCTCGACAAGCCCGCCAAACTCGATGACGCGGAATGGGCTGTCATGAAACAGCATGCGGCATTCACGGAAACGATCCTCAGCCGCATCTCGGCCTTCGCGGAACTGGCGCCGATTGCCGGCGCCCATCATGAGAGGCTGGATGGCAAAGGCTATCCCAAGGGTTTGGCGGGCAGCCAAATCGCGCCCGAATCCCGCATCCTCATGGTGGCCGATATTTTCGACGCCTTGACCGCCAGCCGCCCCTATCGCGCCGCCATGCCGGTCTCGAAAGCGCTCGCCATTATGGCCGAGGATGCAGGAAAGGGCATTGACCCCTTGATGTTTGCGGCCCTCCAGCGTGGATTGTCGCACGCAGACACGGCCGCTGCCTAAGCCACCCGGCGGCCAAACCGCGCAATGGCAAATCCCGCCAGCACGCTGATGAGCGTCATCACCAGCAGGATGAAGAAGGAGGACGTGCCGCAGAAGGGCACGAACAGGAATTCGGCCAAGGCCACGGCAAACAGCGCCAATGACATGCCGCGCGCTGCCCATGAAGCCGTGCCCACTTTCGCCGCCTTCACGATCTCGGTGAACAGCGCCACGACGCCCGCGATGACAAACAGGTCTCCGGCGGAGAAAAACGCTTCCGAACCGGATGGCAATACCCAGGAAAACATCTGCGAAAGGCTGTCCAGAATGCCGAAGGTCAGCAGCACGAAGGCATTGTAACCCGCGACGACAAGGGCAAGGGCGGGAAAGCCGAGGATAAATCGCATGGGCAAGCTCCTGTTTCGGGCACTATGCCAAGACCCCCGATTCTCTCAAAGCAGGTCAGCGAAATTGCCGGAACGGCTTGTTCTTTATTCCGAACGAAAAATCCACTATACAGTCATCCGGCAAAAACGAGGAGGCCATAATGGCTCTGCAACTGGGCGACATCGCCCCTGATTTCGAGGCTGACACCACCGAAGGCCGTATCAAATTCCACGATTATATCGACGGATCGTGGGCGGTGTTCTTCTCTCACCCCAAGGATTTCACGCCCGTCTGCACCACCGAACTTGGCTCGGTCGCGAGGATGAAGCCCGACTTCGACAAGCGCGGCGCCAAGCTGATCGGCATTTCCATCGATTCGGTCGCCGACCATCAGCGCTGGAAGCAGGACATCAAGGACGTGACGGGTGCTGCCGTTTCCTACCCGATGATCGGCGACACCGATCTGCATGTCGCCAAGCTCTACGGCATGATCCATCCGAACGTGTCCGGCAATGCCGCGGGCCGCACCGCCGCTGACAATGCCACCGTGCGCAACGTGTTCATCATCGGGCCGGACAAGAAGATCAAGCTGATCCTCACCTATCCCATGAGCACGGGCCGCAATTTCAATGAGATCGTGCGTGTGCTCGATTCACTTCAGCTTACCGCCACCAAGTCCGTTGCAACGCCTGCCGACTGGAAGCCGGGCGACGACGTGATCATTCTCGGTTCGGTCTCGGACGAAGCCGCCAAGGAAAAGTTCCCCGGTGGCTGGAAGACGCTGAAGCCCTATCTGCGTGTGGTACCGCAGCCCAAGTAACGAAAGACCGGGCGGCATTGCGGACATTCATCCGCAGCCGCCTGCCTGCCTTTCGCGCGGGCCTACCACCATTTGGGCGCCATATAGCCGCCCGCCGCCGCCTCGATCGCCGACGCGGCCTGGAACAGGGTTTCTTCATCGAAGGGCTTGCCGATCAGTTGCAGGCCCAGGGGCAATCCTTCCGAGGAGATCCCCGCCGGAACGGCGATGCCGGGCAGGCCCGCCATGTTCACCGTGACGGTGAAAATATCGTTCAGATACATCTGCACCGGATCGGTGATCTCGCCCGGCGCGAAGGCGGGGCTTGGCGTGGCAGGGGTGAGCACCACATCCACCTTGTTCCACGCCTCGTCGAAATCGCGCTTGATCAGTGTGCGGACCTTTTGCGCCCGCACGTAATAGGCATCGTAATAACCAGCCGACAGCACATAGGTGCCGATCATGATGCGGCGCTGCACCTCGCGGCCAAAGCCCGCGGCGCGGCTGTTCTCATACATCGAAACGATGTCATCGCCTTTTTCACGCAGGCCATAGCGCACGCCATCATAGCGCGCGAGGTTGGAAGACGCTTCGGCAGGCGCCACGATATAATAGGCGGGAAGTGCATATTTCGTGTGCGGCAGGGAAATCTCGACGATCTCCGCACCCTGCTCCTTCAGCATCTGGGCGCCTCTGGCCCACAGCGCGTCGATCTCGGCCGGCATCGGGTCCACGCGGTATTCCTTGGGAATGCCCACGCGCAGGCCCTTGATGGGCCGGCCAATGGCCTTCTCGTAATCCGGCACGGCCACGTCAACGGAGGTCGTGTCCTTGCCATCCACACTCGCCATGGATTTGAGCATGATCGCCGCATCGCGCACATCGCGGGCGATGGGGCCTGCCTGATCGAGAGAGGACGCGAAGGCCACAACACCCCAGCGCGAGCAGCGCCCATAGGTGGGCTTGATGCCGACCGTGCCGGTAAAGGCGGCGGGCTGGCGGATCGAGCCGCCGGTGTCGGTCGCCGTCGCGGCCGCACAGAGATGCGCCGCCACCGCTGCCGCCGATCCGCCCGACGATCCGCCGGGAACAAGCGCCGCGTTGGAGTTCTTGCGTTTCCACGGGTTGATGACGTTGCCGTAGTAGCTCGTCTCGTTGGACGAGCCCATGGCGAATTCATCCATGTTCAGCTTGCCCAGCATCACAGCACCATCGCGCCAGAGATTGGCGGAAACGGTTGATTCATAGGCAGGCTTGAAGCCGTCGAGCACATGGCTGCAGGCCTGGGTGTGCACGCCTTCCGTGGCAAACAGGTCCTTGATGCCGAGCGGAATGCCTTCCAGCGCCCCGCCCTCGCCTTTTGCCAGCCGTGCGTCGGAGGCTTTGGCCATGGCGCGGGCCTTTTCCGGCGTCTCGAGCACATAGGCATTCAGAACGCGGGCCTTTTCCATCGCCGCGAGATAGGCGTCGGTCAGTTCGAGCGACGAGAACTCCTTCTTGCGAAGCGCCTCACGCGCGGCCGAAATGGTGAGGGAGGTCAGCTCGGTCATTCCACCACCTTCGGAACCATGAAAAACGAATCCTCTTCCGCCGGCGCATTGCCGACGACACGGGGCGCGCAATTGCCATCCGTCACCACGTCATCGCGCATCTTCATCTTCATGGTGACGACGGAGGTGAGCGGTTCGACTTGCGACACATCGACCTCGTTCAGCTGCTCGATCCAGTGCAGGATGGAATTGAGCTCGCCCGCAAGGCGCGGCACGTCTTCATCCTTCACCTTGATGCGCGCGAGACGCGCCACCCGCTTGACCGTGGCCTGATCGACCGACATCCAAAACACCCTTCAGCTTGCGAAGGGCGGTGGATAACACCTCGTCACGCGGCCCGCAACTTGGCTTTCTGGCGCCCGTCGGCATCAAAATTCGACGGCTCCAGCCATGTTTCGAAGGCCTTGCGGATACGCGGCCAATCCTTGTCGAGCATCGCATACCACGCGGTATCGCGGTTCCGGCCCTTGACGATGAAATGCTGCAGGAAGACGCCTTCAAACTTGAAGCCGAAACGCTCCGCCGCCTTCCGTGACGGTGCATTGAGGCTGTCGCATTTCCATTCCAGCCGCCTGACGCCAAGATCATCAAAACAATGCCGGATCATCAGGAAGATGATCTCCGTGGCCTCGCGCGTCTGCTGCAGCCCCGGCGACATCCAGATATGGCCGATCTCGATCACGCCATTGGCCGCGTCGCTGCGCATGAATGAGCCCATGCCCACGGCCTTGCCCGTGGCGCGGTCGATAAAGGCATAAAACCACGGATCGCGCGATGCCTCGCGGCCTTTCAGCCACTCCTCGAACGGCTCGAAGCCCTGCCATGGCCCATAGGCGAGATAGGTCCACACATGGCCTTCAGGGTCGCTTCCGGCAAAGCTGTCGTAAAGATCGCGGGCATGTTTGGCGGCGGACACCGGCTCGAGCTTCACCCAGCGGCCGGGCAACGGCCTCAGGTCCGGCGCATTGCCAGGCGGCAGCGGATCGACGGGATGGCCCACGGGGCGTTCAATCTTTCTGGTCTCGCTTTTCTTCGCCATGGCAATCTCCACATATCTTGCCCTTCCTGCCAAATCGGCTAGGGAAGCGGCATGGCCACTTCCGATACCCCGCTCAAGACCGCTTTGGAAGCGGTGCCGCCCATGTCGCGGCTGATGGGCCTCGATCTCGGATCCAAAACCATTGGAATTGCCACCAGCGACCTGACGCGCCAGATCGCCACGCCGCTGACCACCATCGCGCGCAAGAAATTCACCCAGGATGCCGAACAGCTTCTGGCGCTGGCGGCAAGGGAGAGCGTCGGCCTGTTCGTTCTGGGGCTGCCGGTGAACATGGACGGCACGGAAGGCCCTCGCTGCCAGTCCACCCGGGCCTTCGCCCGAAATCTGGCGAAGCTGACGTCCATTCCCATCACCTTCTGGGATGAACGCCTTTCGACCGCCGCCGTGGAGCGCATGCTGATCGAGGCCGATACATCGCGCGCACGCCGCGACCAGGTGATCGACAAGCTGGCCGCCGCATGGCTTCTTCAGGCGGCGCTGGATTCACTGCGATGACATCGACGATTATCGCGCTACTGCCCGTCTTCATCGTCATTCTGGTGGGCTATGGCCTCCGCCGCTCCGGCCTGATCGACGCGCACCACTGGGATGCGGTGGATCACGTCTGCTATTACGTTCTCTTCCCCGCCATCATCTTCAAGGAAATCGCCGCCGCCGATTTTTCCGGCGTGCCCGTCTGGCGCATGTCCTTCGCCATGATCATGGCCATTTCCACCATGTTCGCCTTGCTGCTCTGGAGCAGGAAACGGCTTTGCGGCTGGCTCGGCATGGATGGCCCGCAATTCACCAGCGTGTTTCAGGGGGCTACGCGCTGGCACACGTTCATCGCCTTCGCCATCATCCCGATCTATTTCGGGCAAAAGGCGCTGGCCCTTGGCGGATTAAGTTCCGCGGCCATGACGCCGCTGCTGAATATCGTGAATGTGGCGGTGATCTCGATCTACGGGCTGGGGCACCGCCCGGACAATCGCGCCCTGCTCCGCTCGATCATCCGCAATCCCTTCGTGTTGTCGTCGCTTGGCGGCGTGGCATGGCAGCTTCTGCATTTGCCCGCGCCGCAGATGGGCGTGCAGGTGCTCGACATGATCGGAAAGGGCGCCCTGGGATTGGCGCTGCTCACGGTGGGTGCCGGACTGAAAATTGACGAAGCACTCTCGGCAAAAGCACCGGTGATCTTTGCGACATCGGCAAAATTGTTGCTGATGCCACTGTTCATGGCGGTGTGGCTGGTGCTTCTGGGCGTGGGCGGAGAGGCGGCACAGGTCGCCATGCTGTGTTCCGCCGTGCCGACCGGCTCTGGCGCCTATGTGCTGGCCAGGCGCATGGGCGGCGATGCATCGCTCATTGCCAGCATCATGACGATGCAGGTGATCGCCGCTGCTTTTACCCTGCCGCTGGTGCTGTGGCTGGCCGGTGTTACAGGATGAAATCCAGCGCGGTCAAAACCATGTGGCCGGTCAGCGCGATCTCGAAATCCGCCTTGCCGTCACCATTCACATCACCCTGGACAATCACCTGATCACCCTGCTGGAAGGCGCGCAGTTCGCCCGCCACGCCAACGTCGAATGCCGCCGTGTCGATGAAGTTGAAAACCTGATTACCGGTTGTTCCTGTATCCGCATCAATGGCCGACAAGCTGATATGGTCGTGATCGGCCTGGCTGAAGTCGGTGATGACATCGTGGGCCGTGCCGACTTTTGATTGGATAATGGCACTGTAGACGAATGTATCACTGCCGGTTCCACCCGTCAGCGTATCCTTGCCGACGAGGCCTGTGAGAGTGTCATTGCCGCCGCCGCCGTTCAACCGGTTGATCAACCCTGAGCCCGTCAACACATCATTGCCGGCGCCGCCGATGAGATTCTCAAATCCGGCGATCTTGTCTCCTGCGGCATCGCCGCCGCTTGCGGTGTTCAATGCAAGGTTCACCGTGACAGCGGCCGACCCCTGATAACTCAGCGTGTCACTGCCGTCACCGCCCGACAAAAGGTCAGCACCCTTGCCGCCCCGGATCGTATCATTGCCGGAAAGGCCGAGGATATAGTCGGCTCCCGCGGTGCCGATCAGCGATTTCGCGCCGGAGTCGTTGTCATTTCCGGCTGTATCCAGATAATTATAATATTTGAACAATCTGATGGTATCGCCATCCCAATCCTTCGCGTGGGCATAATCATCGATGCCGAAGATGATGTGCTGGTTGGTGTAGTCGGCCTTCAGGGTATCTGTCAGCAGACCCTGCATGTTCACCCACATCAACGCACTGCTGTGCTGTGCGCCGATGCCGCGAAAATCGTAAGGATGTGTGAGCGGATTGTGATAGGTTACGTCCTTGTTGTTGATGTTGGGATTGCTCACCACAACGTCAGCGCCGAAGTGCAGATTGTCCTTCAGCGTGAGAATCGGAACGAGCCCCAGTGCCTCGGGCACATCCGGAAAATCCTTGGCAAAGCGGGCGCGGTCATGATCCGATGCCAATGATACATAGTCATCGGGAGGGGTGAGCGCGGTGATTGTGCTGATGCCGCTTTTTACTTTGATGGTCGCAACGGAGGTATCGACATTATCAAGATATTCCGGCGTATCCTTCGGCACGCCCGAAGACGCAATCGATATGATGGTCAACCCGCCGTCCAGCAGTGCGCGGAAGCGCGCGGCGTCCGTGAGCGTGAACAAATCCACCATGGCGCCGCCAAGGCTATGGCCTGATACTACCATGTGATGAATGTCAGGATGCGCCGCGAGATAATCATAGGCGGCATCAATCAGCCCTTCGAAGGCCTTGTAGTTCGCTGCAAGGGATGAGCCGACGAATGTCTGTCCCGACAGTACAGCGGGATCTTCTCCATCCGTGCCGCGAAACGACATGACCAGCGTATCGCCCTGAACGGCAAGCAGCCCTTGCGCATCGTGGCTGTTTGTGATGCCAGTGTGTACGACAGCGTTGTAAAGACCGCCGCTGGTGAACTCGTCGTCGCCGCCATGATTGTTAAAGGTCGGAAGGTCCGAGGCATCCAGAAGCTGCCACCCTGATCCTTGCGATGCGACATAGCCGCGGTAATCGTCGTTGCGTTCGGCGTCGTTGTCGCCGCCAATATCGAAAGCAGGCGCGATATATTCGCCGCCGTAGGTCGCGCGGGCCAGAAAAATCCCATCAAGCATGTATTGTGATTGTGAAACGATGTTGACTGTCATTTTTCAATCTACCGCAACCCGTTGAAATATATGTCCCTTTGCCTTTCGGCACAGTAGCGGCTACTCTATGGCCGAATTGAGGGGATTTTATGAAGCCGACAGACGCGTTGAAATGGCTGAACGAACGCCAGGACGTTCGCAGCCTGAGGGCTGCCGTATGCGATTTGAACGGCGTCATGCGAGGCAAGCGCATTCCCGTCGAACAGGCCGAGAAGGTACTGGCGGGCGGCTTACGCATGCCGCTTTCCGTGGTGGGTGTCGACATCTGGGGCGAAGATATCGTGAACTCGCCGCTCGTCTTTGCCACGGGCGACGCGGACGGCCTCTGCGAGCCCATCGGCCGGGGCATTCTTCCGATGGACTGGACGGCGGAACCCACGGCCCTCATTCCGCTCTGGCTGCGCGAAGAAAATGGCATGCCATTCGGCGGCGATCCGCGCCGCGCGCTGGATGCGATCGTGCAGCGCTTCGCGAGCCACGGCCTCACGCCGGTCGTCGCCATGGAACTGGAATTCTATCTCTATGATCCGTCAGAAGACCGCCCCGCAGCGCCGGTGTCGCCGATCACCGGAAAGCGGCTCGATGCGGATTCGGTTCTCTCGATCGACGAGCTTGATGATTTCGGCGCCTTCTTCCGCGACGTATACGATGCCTGCGCGTTGCAGGGCGTTCCGGCGGATTCCGCCATCGCCGAAAACGGCATCGGCCAATTTGAAATCAACCTGCTCCATGTAGCAGACCCGCTGAAAGCGGCCGATGATGCGGTGCTGTTCAAGCGCATCGTCAAGGGCGTGGCGCGCAAGCACGGCTTTGCCGCCTCCTTCATGGCCAAGCCTTATGGCCAGCGTTCGGGCAGCGGCCTCCATGTGCATTTCAGCCTGCTTGATCGTTCGGGCAAGAATGTTTTCGACAATGGCACGCGCGATGGCAGCCCGATCATGCTCAATGCCGTGGGCGGCCTGATCGAAACGATGGCGGAGACGACGCTGCTTTTCGCGCCGCATGCCAATTCCTACCGCCGCTTGCGGCCGGGCACACATGCGCCCTCGGCCGCCGCCTGGGGATATGAAAACCGGACCGTGGCGGTTCGCATTCCCGGCGGGCCGAACGCAGCCCGCCGAATCGAGCATCGCGTGGCCGGAGCCGACGCCAATCCCTATCTGGTGCTGGCCGGTATTCTGGCCGGGGCACTGGCAGGGATCGAGCGCCAGATGACCCCGCCCGAGCCTGTGACGGGCGATGCCTATACGCTGAAACTGCGCAGCCTGCCCCCCGACTGGGCCTCGGCAATCGAGGCGTTCGCCGCCGGCCGCATCGTCGAAGACATGTTGCCCACCATGCTGCGCGACATGCTGGTGGCCTGCAAACGGCAGGAAATGAACACCTTCGCGCTGCAAGTCACCGACTTTGAATACGAAACCTACCTCGATATGGTGTGAGAACCTTGGGCTACAATGCATCACCTTCTCGATGCGTGAGGGATGAACCACATCACGGAAACGGCCCCGACATCTCGCCCATGCGGTCGCGGGCTACGGCGTGCGCGTTGACCCACAATCGGGGATGATAGCCCATCGCCGAACACAAGACGGCACTTTGCCATGGTTGTCGGCCGGCAATTCCCAACGCAGGCCTCAGATGAGCTAACGGCTCTGAACAGGCCCTGCCTACAGAATGAAATCCGCCACCGTCAGGGTGCCAACATTCGCTCCGTTGCCTGTTTCACTCAGAATGATTTCCGTATCGGCGGAACCGTCACCGTCACCGTCGAGATAGACGACCTTCACGCCCACGAGATCGGTCCAGCGCAATTCACCGGCCGTGTGCGTAAACGGATCGGTCCCTCCGTTGCCGGTGAACACAAAGGCACTGTCCGTCCCACCAACCACGGCGTCGATCGCCGACAGGTCGATCCGGTCCCCCTCGGCCTGGTTGAAGTCGAAAATGTGGTCGCCTGCGCCGGCAGCCGAGTGAGACAGCCCGAGATAGCGAAACGTATCGGCCCCCGTGCCACCATAAAGAGAGTCGGATCCATTGCCCCCGGTCAACCTGTCGTCGCCGGCCTCGCCGCGAATTTCATTGTCGCCCGCGTCGCCGGTGAACGTATCGTCGAAGTCACTTCCCGAGATGTTCGTGAAGTTGGCAAAGAAATCTCCCGCCGCATCATTGCCCGTCGCTGTGCCGCCATGAAGACTCACGCTGACATTGCCGGTGGCGGTGCGGTAGCTCAGGGTGTTGATGCCACCACCGCCGTCCAGCACATCGGCTCCCGCGCCTCCCTCGATCACGTTGTTGCCGGAATCGCCGGTGAGCGTGTCGGCTCCGGCGCCGCCGGTCACGTTTTCGAAACCGGAGATGACATCGCCCGTTGCATCGCCGCCCGAGGCTGTCTGCGTCACAAGATTGACGGTCACAACATTTGCGGAGCCGGCGTAACTCACCGTATCCGATCCTTGGCCACCTGACAAAGTATCGGCCCCGCCCATACCCGCAAGCACGTCGTTGCCATTGTTACCGTCGAGCACATTGGCGGCGCCATCTCCCGTCAGCACATCGCCAGCAAGGGAACCGGTGATGTTTTCGATCCCTTCGATCCCGTCGCCAGCAGCGGCGCCGCCGCCAATCTGCTGGACACCATAGACGTCGGAACAGGCCGTGATGACAACACCAAAAGCTGTGTCGCTGTAGTCCAGCGTGTCGGTATCCGCTCCACCATAGATGAGTTCGAAAACACCGACGCCGGGACGGATAATGTCGTTGCCTGCGTCGCCAAGCAATTGATCGAAGCCGTCACCGCCCTCCAGCGTGTCATTGCCCAGACCGCCAACCAGAGAATCGTCTCCTCCGAGGCCAACCAGGTGGTTGTCGGCGTCATTGCCCCAGATTGTATCCTCTGTCGTGTCGTTGCCGATGGCATTCTCGATCGAACTGTATTTGTCGAGAGAGGCCCAGCCGCTATTGTTCGCATCATTCGCAAGATCAACCGTCAGCTCCGTCTGGAGCACCAGGCTACCATCGTGCTCATAGCTCACAGTGTCAGAACCCGCATCGCCATGGAAAACCTGCGACGCAATGGCATCGTCGTCATACATCAGATCGTCGCCCGCGCCCGCCTCCATGTTGGCGACATGGTCGATCGTATCATTTCCCGAGCCGGTGTGAACTTCCTCCGCGTCCGTCGACAGCGTGAAATTTATGGCTGACGCATAACTGCTGTAGTCCAGGAGGTCATATCCGAGCCCGCCGTAGAATATGATCTCATGCAGCGGATCGGCATGGAACACATCATCGCCATCGGAGCCCCTGATGTATTCGATGCCGGCAAGCGTGTCATGGAAAATCCCTTGCAGCACTTGCTGGGTGAGGAGCGACATGTCGATCGTGAGGCCTACGGTCTCGCCCGTATAAACTGCGTAGTCCACTCCGTCGCCGCCATCCAGCAGGTCGTCGCCATCGCCGCCCGCGAGATGGTCATGGCCGGTTCCGCCATACAGAAGGTCATCGCCGCGGCCGCCATATAGGTTATCCTGATCGGCGTTGCCGCGCAGCGTGTCGGAGTGTTCCTCACCATAGAGATCGTCATCGCCGTCGCCGCCTTCCACCGTGTCATTGCCGTTGCCAGCATGAACGATATCGTCCCCACCGAGAGCGTAGACCGCGTCCGCGCCGCCGCCGCCGGTGATTGTATTGCCGGTGCTGTTTGCGGTCAGCGTGCTGCTCAGGTTCGAGGTGTAGACGAGCTCTTCGACATTGTTGGCAAGAGTATAGGTGCGAACGGTGGTTTCAACCCGGTCGACGCCGCTGTCTTCTGCCGATTCACCGATGGCATCCGTGCTGCCGACGGCGAGGTAGGTGTCACCGCCGTCGCCGCCCAGCATAATGTCGGCTCCAGCGCCACCCGTGATGGTATCGGCGCCATTGCCACCTTCGATATAGTCGCTCGCCGCCCCGCCATTGATGACATCGTCATGCGAAGAACCATAGAGATGGTCGGCGCCGCCGTTGCCATTCAGCACCACGTGCGTCGCTCCCGCCACATAGCCCGCGGTTTCGGCAATATGCACCGTGTCGGCTGCTGAGCCGCCAGTGACCGTGAAGTCGAAATTCTGCTGCAGCAGCGTCACCGTCACGGCGTTCGTGGCATTGTAGAGCGTCAGCCACTCGAAGCCGGATTGTGTGAAAGCAAAGGTGCCGCCGTTGGTGAGGCGGATCGCGTCGAACGCATCGCCGTCAAACAACGCGGCGGCCGTGCGGCCATAATAGGTGTCACCGTTGATCGCCGCCGCCGTGCCTTCCACCGTATCGCTGTCAAGGCCGGAGGCGTTGTAGGTCGTTCCCCCTTCGAAGACTTCAGCGCCGAGGCCGGCCCTGAAGAGATCGACGCCATTGCCGCCGACATAATGGCTGTTGCTCTTGCCGCCGGTGAGAATGTCATCGCCCCCGCCAGCGTCGACCAGAACATTGTAGGCCACGGCAACATTCGACACGTTGATCGTTTCGGCGCCAAGGCCCGTGGTAACGGTAAAATCATAGGCCGCCGCCGCGCTGTTCACGAAACCCGATCGGCTCACAAGCGTGTTGGTGATGGTGATGTCGCTCGTTAGGACATCGTCGCGGACCACGATCTTTTCGATCTGGCGCACATTGGTAAAACTCGCCGCATTCAGCAACAGCGACGTGATCCCCGAATTTCCGGTCAGGAACTCCAGCGTGTCGACGCCGCCGCCGCCGTTCACCACATCGGCGGATTGCAGCTCACCATTCTCGAACCTAAAAGCGTCAGCGGCGCTTGACCCAGTAAAGAGGTCAAGTCCGGTCGTTCCGTTAAATACGCCCATAGCACCAGACACCGTTTCTGTGTGCCCCCGTCAAAACCGTAAAAGACACGACGGCGATAGTCAACTCGCCCTGCGTTTTGCAGCGTTTTCACGGTATTCACGGTTGCTCAGTGGCGTGACCGTAACCGTTCATCCCTGTTCACAAAGCAACTTCCGGCTTGAACCTGTGGCAAATCCCCCTTACACACCCGGCTTTAATGACATCGCCGCAGCGCCCCCGCCCGCTCCTCAAGGCCCAGCATCTTCTGGGCATCGAGGATGTTTCCCCACTTGAAATTGCAGCCCTTCTCGATCTGGCCGAAGGCTATGTCGAGGTGAACCGGCAGGTCTCCAAGCGGCAGGATGTGCTGTCGGGCCGCACGCAGGTGAACCTGTTTTTCGAGGCCTCAACCCGCACGCAAAGCTCCTTTGAAATCGCCGGCAAACGCTTGGGCGCGGACGTGATGAACATGTCGGTTGCCACGTCTTCCGTGTCCAAGGGCGAAACGCTGATCGATACGGCGATGACGATCAACGCCATGCACCCCGATTTTCTTGTGGTGCGGCATTCTTCCTCAGGCGCGGTGGAACTGCTGGCGCAGAAAGTCTCCTGCGCGGTCATCAATGCAGGCGATGGCCAGCATGAACATCCCACGCAGGCGCTCCTCGACGCGCTCACCATCCGCCGCCGCAAGGGCCGCATCGAAGGATTGACCGTGGCGATCTGCGGTGACGTGCTTCACTCCCGCGTTGCCCGCTCCAACATTCACCTGCTCAACAAGATGGGCGCGCGCGTGCGGGTCGTCGCTCCCTCGACTCTGCTGCCGACCGGCATCAGCAATTTCGGCGTTGAGGTGCACCGCTCCATGGCAACGGGCCTGGCGGATGCCGATGTGGTGATGATGCTGCGCCTGCAGCTTGAGCGCATGAGCGGCGCCTTCGTGCCCTCGCAGCGTGAATATTACCGGTTCTTTGGCCTCAACGCCGAAAAGCTCAAGCTGGCCAAGCCTGATGCGCTGGTCATGCATCCAGGCCCCATGAACCGGGGGATCGAGATCGACTCCGATGTCGCTGATGGCGTTCAGTCGGTGATCCGCGAACAGGTAGAAATGGGCGTGGCTGTGCGCATGGCGGTGCTGGACGCGCTCTCCCGCAACATGCCCGGCGGAGGAAACGGCTGATGGTGTCTTCCCGCCGCGCCTATCTCAATGCCCGCATCGTGGCGCCCGCCCAGGGTCTGGATGGGCCGGGCGGTGTTTTGATCGAGGATGGCTGGATTCTGGCCGCCGGCCCCAAGGTCACGCGTGACAGCATCGGCACTGCTGCCGTCACCGATTGCAAGGGGCTGCTGCTGATCCCCGGGCTCATCGACATGCGGGTTTTTACCGGCGAACCCGGCACCGAATACCGCGAGACGCTGGCGTCCGCATCGGTTGCGGCGGCGGCAGGCGGCGTCACCACCATGATCGTGATGCCCAACACGCAGCCCGTCATCGATGACAGCGCGATTGTGGATTTCATCTTGCGGCGCGCCCGCGATACAGCACTCGTGCGCGTTCACCCCATGGCGGCCATCACCAAGGGGCTGGCGGGCGATGTGATGACGGAGATCGGGGCGCTCAAGGATGCGGGTGCAGTTGCTATCACCGAAGGCAACAAGTCGGTGGTCAATGCCAATGTGCTGCGCCGCGTGATGATGTATGCGCGCGATTTCGACATGCCGGTGATCCAGCATGTGGAGGAGCCCACGCTTTCAACCGGCGTGATGAACGCCAGCGAAAGCGCCGCCCGGCTTGGGCTCTCGGGCATTCCCGCCATGGCGGAAGTCATCATGCTGGAGCGCGATCTCCGCCTCGTGGAAATGACGGGCAGCCGCTACCACGCCCACCAGATTTCCTCGCGCCTGTCGCTGGAGGTGATCCGCTCGGCCAAGGCGAAGGGGCTGCCTGTCACCTGCGGTGTTTCGATTCACCACCTCACGCTGAACGAACTGGACGTCGGGGCCTATCGCACCTTCTTCAAACTTTCTCCGCCGCTCCGGTCCGAGGAAGACCGCCGCGCGCTGGTGGAAGGTGTCGCGGATGGAACGATTGACGTGATCGTTTCCGGCCACGATCCGCAAAGTGCCGATACCAAGCGCCTGCCCTTCGCCGAAGCTGCCTTTGGCGCCATCGGGCTGGAAACCATGCTGTCTGCTGCTCTTTCCCTTTATCACAATGAAAGCATATCGTTAGGCCGCCTTGTTGAAGCAATGTCTTCACAGCCCGCCGACATTCTGGGGCTTGAACAAGGCCGCCTGGCGCCCGGTGCGCCAGCCGATTTCACGCTGGTTGACCCGCAACTGAGTTGGAAGGTGGAAGACGATCTCCTGCGGTCCCGGTCCAAGAACTCACCCTATGAGCATCGCACGCTGGAGGGCCGGGCTGTCGAAACCGTCGTTGCGGGCCGCAGCGTTTACGCTTACGCTCGCTAACGGGTCTCGGGGGACATCAGTTGGGCGCCTTGGAAGCAATCGTCTCGGCCGTTCTGGGATATTTGTGCGGCACCATTCCGTTTGGCCTGATCCTCACCCGCTGGGCGGGGCTGGGCGATGTGCGGCAGATCGGATCAGGCAACATCGGCGCCACCAATGTGCTGCGCACCGGCAGCAAGAAAATTGCAGCGCTCACCCTCCTCTGCGATGCGCTGAAAGGGGCTGTTCCGGCCTTGGCTGCCACGTGGCTCTATGGAACGGATGCCGGCATCATCGCGGGGCTTGCGGCCTTCGTGGGGCACCTCTTCCCGGTCTGGCTGGGGTTCAAGGGCGGCAAGGGAGTGGCCACCAACATTGGCGTGCTGTTCGGCTGGTTCTGGCCGCTGGGGCTGATCTTTCTTGCCGTCTGGATTGCCATGGCAACGCTGTTCCGAAAATCCTCACTCTCGGCACTCACCGCCAGCCTGCTCACGCCGCTCTGGGCGGTTCTCCTGCACCGCAGCGACCTTTTGCTCCCAACTCTCGCCATGGGGGCGGCCATCTGGGTCAAGCACCATGAAAATATCGCGCGCCTGCTCAATGGCACCGAGCCACGGATCGACCTGGGCAAGAAGGGTTGATGGTCAGCGCCGCCGAACGCCGTGACCGCTTGCGGCTCAGCCTCAGCGAGAATGTGGGGCCGGTCACTTTCCGGAAATTGCTGGCGCTGTACGGAACAGCGGGTGACGCCCTCGCCCATCTGCCGGAGCTTTCCCGCAAAGGCGGGTTGTCCCGCCCGCCGCGCATTTATGGCGAAGCGGAGGCTGAAGCAGACCTCGCGCGCGGGCAAGCGATGGGCGCGTCGGCCGTGCTGGCCGGAGAGGCAGGCTATCCCGACCTTCTCCGTCACATTGATTCAGCACCCTCCATCCTGTGGGTGAAGGGTGATGTGTCGATTACCGCGCGGCCCGCTGCCGCCATCGTCGGCGCGCGCAATGCCTCAGCGGCCGGCCTGAAATTCACACGCCAGATCGCATCGGGCATCGGCGCCGAAGGCCTTGTGATCGTCTCGGGCCTCGCACGCGGCATTGATACGGCGGCGCACGAAGCTTCGCTCAATACCGGCACAATTGCTGTGCTGGCGGGCGGGCTCGACAATATTTACCCGCCGGAGAACGCCAGGCTTTATGCGCTGATCGGCGAGCGGGGCCTGCTGGTTTCGGAGATGAAGCCGGGCACAGTTCCCAAGGCAGATCACTTCCCGCGCCGGAACCGCATCATTTCCGGCAGTTCGCAAGCCACGATCGTGATCGAGGCGGCGTTGCGATCCGGCTCTCTCATCACCGCCCGCAATGCCGCCGAGCAAGGCCGCGAAGTGTTCGCCGTTCCGGGTTCGCCGCTTGATCCGCGCTGCGAGGGCACAAACCGCCTGATCCGCCAGGGTGCTACCCTTTTGACATCGGCAAATGATGTGCTGGAAGCGCTTGGCAACTTCACCAGCGCCCCACTTCCACTCCGGGAAGCCGATCCCGAACCTTTCGACAGGCGCGACATCACGGATTCCGACCGCTTGCGCCTTGTTGAACTGCTTTCGCCAACGCCGATCGATTTGGATGATCTGGTGCGCGAATCCGGCATGTCCACAGCCAGTGCAACAAGCCTTCTTCTCGAACTTGAGCTCGCCGGAAAAATCATCCGCCATCCCCAAGGTGCCGTCTCCCGCAGCTTCTAACTTGACCCCATATCAGACTTGTGAGCAGTCTAATTCATTCCCGTATGGAGAAAAAAGTGAAGACATTTCTTGTGCTTGCCTGCTGCTTTGGAATGCTTGCCGGAACAGCAACCGACGCGTTGTCCTACACCATGAACAAGAACCGCGACAAATTCTCATCCAAGCAGCGTGAGGAAATCATGGCGGAAGGCTGGAAAGTATGCCGCCAGCGTTATGTATTGGTCGAACGTGTTGTGGTTGCCGATTACGCGAAGCGTACTTATTATTGCTGGCACCATTGAACGAGGCTCAAGGAACCATGAAGAAGCTCATTGTATTTTCGACGGCAGCAGCATTTGCAGCCGGCCTTGCACTTTCCGCCGTGGCGGATGCCGGAACCACGAAGAAGAAGGGCCGTTCCGACTATACTTCCGAACAGCGCGCGAAAATCTATGCGGAGGCCTTGAGGCTCTGCCGTCAGAAGTCACCCTTGGTCGAGCGTGTCGAAGTCGATTACACGCGTATGCGCTACACCTGCTGGATTCACTAAACCCGATCAATCAACCTCATCGGACGGAACGATCCAGTTTTCCTTCAGCGCGGCGTCTTTCCATGAGAGGAAAGCCGGCGTTGCCATCACAGCATCCATATAGCTGCGGGTGGAATCGCTCACCGGCACATCATAGGTGTCGAAGCGCGTCACGATGGGTGCGAACATGGCATCCGCCGCGCTGAATTTGCCGAACAGGAACTTGCCGCCTCTGGCAAAGCGCGCACGGCAATCCGTCCAGAGCGATTCAAGGCGGGCGACATCGGCTGTGACCGCATCACTCATTGGCACCGGTTTCCTGCCGCGCTTCAAATTCATTGGGCACGCATTGCGAAGGGCGAAAAACCCCGAGTGCATCTCCGCACAGGCGGAACGCGCCATGGCCCGCGCGGCAATCAACTTCGGCCACAGGTTTTTCTCGGGAAACAGCTCCGCCACATATTCGATGATCGCCATCGAATCCCAGATGATTGTCCGCCCGTGGCGCAGCACCGGAACGCGGCCCGCCGCGCTGTGAGCCGAAATCTTCTCCTTCGTGTCTGGCTGCTCCAGCGGGATGACGATTTCGTTGAAGGGAATGCCTGCCATGGTCAGCGCCATCCACGGCCTGAGCGACCATGAAGAATAGTTCTTGTTGCCGATCACCAGAGTCAGGCTGCTCACTTGTGGGCCTCCTTCGCTTCAACGGGTCCGCCCGCCTGCTTCCATGCGCCGAAGCCGCCCTTCAGGTTCTTGACCGGCTTGAGGCCCATGCGCTGCAGAACCTCCGTGGCGAGAAGCGAGCGCCAGCCGCTGGCGCAGTGGACAACAAAGGTCTTGTCTTCAGCGAAGATTGGTTTGTGATAAGGGCTCGCGGGATCAACCCAGAATTCCAGCATGCCGCGCGGGGCGTGAAATGAACCGGGAATGCGGCCCTCGCGCTCCAGCTCGCGCGGATCGCGGATGTCGACGATCACCACATCATCGCGGCCGTGAAGTGCGATCGCCTCTTCTGCTGACACGCTTTCAACAGCCTTGTCGGCTTCAGCCATCATATCCTTGATGCCAAGCGTGATGTTCTGCGCCATCGCTGCCCCCTCTCATTCAAAAACGGCGCACGTTGCAGCAGCCCCGGCGCCCCCGTCAAGGGCGTTTCACAATCCGCGCGGCAGGTAGCGCCATGTGATGGCAGCACAAACGAGAAGCCAGACGCCGAGGATCACGAAGGTTGCGCCAATCGGCAGCCACATCAGCGCAAAAGCAAAAATGAAAGAGGGGATCAGTTCGGAAAAATCGATGAAGGTGCGGTAGACCGCCGTCATTCTCTGCCGCTCATGCGGCTTCACCGCGCGCATGAAGGGAATGGCGCCAACACCATCAATGGCGGAAGACGCCACCGTGGCCACCAGCAGCAAGCCAACGGCCAGCCACGGAAAATGAGTGCCCGCCAATCCCGCCATGATCGATGTCAATGCAGCGATAACAAAGGCACCGGCGATCACCGTGCGAAGCCCCTTCCGCCGTGCAACCCACCCCGCGATATAGGCGGTGAACAGCACGGCCTGGCTGGCAGAGATCACGAGACCCGTCATGCCCTTGGGAATCCCGCCTTCAACCATCAGCAAAGGACCGTAGATAAAAAAGGTCGTCCAGAAACAGGAACGTCCGAAGGCAATGGTCCATGCCAGCCGCAAACGCGGCTGCGCGATGAAGCGCTTTACATTGGACAGCGGGCTGAAGCTGTGGGCGCGGCCAGACGGAAGAATGTGCCCGTAATCCGACAGGCGGAGAGTCCAGAACACGGACATCAGCAGCGCCACGGCGGCAATCACGGCAAGCTGCGGGCCCCATGGACCATAACCGACATAAAGCCACACACCGAGCGCCGGCCCGATTGTCCATGACAGCGTCGACACCGAAAGCCGGATCGGTTCGGCTCGCGCCAGTTCGTGCCGCCGGATATTGTCGAGAATATAGAGCTGCAGGACGATGTTGAACATCGCAGCCGAACTGTTGCGCAAATAGGCGCCGATCCATTGGCCGGGCAAGGTATGGGTGGCGAGTGCCAGTGCAGCACAGGTCATGAGGCAAGCGGCCAGCGTATAGGCCCAACGCCGCCGCATGCGCCCCAGGAGAAGCGGCAACATGAGCGTGGTCATCAACACCATCAGCGAAACCGATGTCGACAGCACGCTCACCTTCTGGCTGGCGCCCAGAATGTCATAGGCCTGCAGCGAAATGACCGTGGAGTTCAGTGACCGCGTGAAACTTTCGAGCGAAAACAGGATCGCAAAGGTATAGGCCCCTGCTTTTCTGGGCAGGGGCATCGGAGCGGTGGTGGATTCGGCGGACATGGTTGCTGCATGAGTGGAGCCACGTATTGCGCCGCACGCGCAAGGGCAAAGCTGCTCCACACTGCATTGCAAGGCTTGCATCCCATGCGATCAAACAGCACAGTCTGCCCATGAAGGCAGTTCCGCACCTCACCCCCCGCCACATCGCCCGCGTGCACCGGGACATGGCAGACCCAGGCCCACTGCCCGATGTCGACCATTTGACGGAGAAGGATTATGGCGATTTCACAGAGAAGGTGATGAACGGCTGGCGCGGCGGGCCGCTGAATATCTTTTCCTATGGGTCGCTGATCTGGAAGCCTGCCTTCGTCCCCGCCTCCGCCAGGCGAGCAACCGCTCATGGCTGGCATCGCGCCTTCTGCCTCAGGGTGTTGCGCTTCCGTGGCACCATCGACCAGCCCGGATTGATGATGCAGATCGACCGCGGCGGCTTGTGCGAGGGTGTCATTCAAGCGATCCCCGCCGGAACAGAAGCCCAAACGCTGAATACCCTGTTCCGCCGGGAGATGACGGTGAAGCCCGCAAGCCAGTTGCCGGAATGGATAGACGTTGAAACCGCGGGTGGCCCTGCCCGCGCCGTTGCGTTTGTTGCCAACACGGCAGGCCCCAACTATCTCGGGACCATTGATCCGGCCGAGATTGCCCAGCGCCTCGCGAGAGCCTGCGGCCATTGGGGAAGCGGCGCTGACTACCTGCTGCAAACCGTACTGGCGTTGGAAGCCAACGGCATCCATGATCCGTATTTGTGGGACCTCCAGAAACGGGTGGCGGCGGCAATTGAAGATCTGCACCCCGGCTTTTGAACTGACATGCGCTATCTGAAGCCAGTGGATTACAGGGTCATGCCGTGGAAGAACGGCGGCGGATCGACCACTGAGCTTTTCCGTGAACCAGCCAATCCGGAACTGCCCTTCCTCTGGCGCGTGAGCATTGCTGGCGTATCAGCCGATGGCCCCTTCTCACCGTTTGCAGGCTATGACCGGCATGTTCTCGTGCTTGAAGGCGGCGGCATGGTGCTGGAGGGCGGGCCGGATAGCCCAATCGACCTTACGCAACATTTCCGGCCCCGGCGCTTTTCCGGCGACTGGCCGATCCGGGCAAGGTTGCGCGGGGGGCCGCTCCGGGATTTCAACCTCATGGCGTTGCGGGCAGAACTTGAAAGCGATCTGCGTGTTGCCCATCTCGACCAGCCGCAACGCTTCGAAGCAGGTCCGCATCAAACCCTGTTTGTTCACGTGATCGGCGCCCGGGTCCGGGCGAATGGCTTGTGGGTAGAAGGAGGCGAAAGCCTTGTGGCCGTTTCCGGCGAGGACGTCTTGCTGGAGCCGCAAGACGGCGTGGTGGCGCTGATCGCTACGGTGTCCGGCAAACCTCAATAGTCGTTGCAGATCGCCTTTTCCTGATCGCGCCCCGCCTGTTCGAGCTGGCGAAGACGGTCCAGTTCTTCCTTGGGCACATCAATCTGGTTGGCCATGGAGAAAGCCTCGTAATAGGCATATTCCAGCGGCGGCATGATCGTAAAAAGCCCATGTGCCTTGCTCATCTTACGGAGTTCGAGAACCATATCCGCGACATATTGCGCGGTCTGGCGTTGCGTCATGCTGTCCGGGTTTGGCAGATTGCTCGACATGCCTGATGTGTTGTCCGTTCCGGCAAGCTGGGAGGTGGTGATCGACGGCATGTGGGTCTCCAAAGTTGACGCCCCTTACGTCAACACACCTATTACGTGCGGTAAGAAATGTTAAGCACGTTAAAATTGTATTCAATTGAAAAATTCAAATTTTGCAAAATGTAATTAGCGTCAGAACAGCTTCGATTTCTGGTCTTGCCTGCGCAGTTCCCTGAGAGCTGGATTCAATCCCGAACCCGGAACGGCGATTTCTGCCGCTTCCTGAAGCGCATAGTTCAGAGGTGGAATGATGGTTGTCAATTTGAACAATTCAGCAGACTGTTTAAGGTTCAGAATTGCGAGCTGAATTCGTTTTGCCTCGCGCTGCTGCGCGGCATCAAATTTGTTACACATGGCTTGCTTTCCCCAAGTCTCAACCCCTTCCGTATAATATACGTGCATGATGCAATATAAAGCAATTTGTGGTTGTGTTTGATCGCATTTTGACTGGTTTGTAGCATTTGTCCGGCCGGGCAGCATCCCCATCTCCCCACCTTGCGACAGCGGGGGGATGCCTATATGAGGCGCACAACTCCGCAATTCTGGACACTGAATGACTGTCGTCGTCGTCGAATCCCCGGCCAAGGCCAAGACCATCAATAAATATCTCGGCAAGGACTTCACGGTTCTGGCCTCCTATGGCCATGTCCGCGACCTGCCCCCGAAGGACGGTTCCGTCCGCCCGGATGAAGATTTCGACATGTCGTGGGAGGTGGATGCCAAATCCGCCAAGCGCCTGTCCGACATTGCCACGGCCCTCAAGGACGATGACCGGTTGATCCTCGCCACCGACCCTGACCGCGAGGGTGAGGCGATTTCCTGGCACGTCATGGAAGTGCTGCGGAAGAAGGGTGCCCTCAAGGGCAAGGCCGTGCAGCGCGTCGTATTCAACGCCATCACCAAGCAATCGGTGCTGGAAGCCATGAAGCACCCGCGCGAGGTGGACGCAGCGCTGGTTGATGCCTATCTGGCCCGCCGGGCGCTCGATTATCTCGTCGGCTTCTCGCTTTCGCCCGTACTGTGGCGGAAGTTGCCGGGCTCGCGTTCCGCGGGCCGTGTCCAGTCGGTGGCACTGCGTCTCATCTGCGACCGTGAATTGGAGATCGAGGCGTTCCGGTCGCAGGAATACTGGACCATCGACGGCACCTTCGTCACCCCCAAGGGGGCGGAATTCTCCGCCAGCCTCAATGCCGTCAACGGCCAGAAGCTGGCCAAGCTCGACCTCAAAGACGAGGCTTCCGCACGTGCCATCGAGCAGGCGGTGAAGGGCCAGTCCTTCAAGGTCGACACGATCGAAAGCAAGCCGGCAAGGCGGCACCCGTTCGCGCCGTTCCGTACCTCGACCCTGCAGCAGGAAGCATCGCGCAAGCTCGGTTTTTCCTCCGCCAAGACCATGCAGATCGCCCAGCGCCTTTACGAGGGCGTCGACATCGGCGGCGAGACGGTGGGCCTCATCACCTATATGCGAACCGATGGCGTGGACATGGCGCCGGAAGCGATTGCCTCCGCCCGCAACACCATTCTCAAGCTGTTTGGCGAACCTTATCTGCCTTCCACGCCCCGGCAGTACACCACCAAGGCGAAAAACGCGCAGGAAGCGCATGAAGCGATCCGCCCCACCGAGCTTTCGCGCCATCCCGACAGCGTGCGCAAGAACCTCGACGGCGAGCAATTGGCGCTTTACGACCTCGTGTGGAAGCGCACCATCGCCAGCCAGATGGAAAGCGCGGAAATGGAGCGCACCACCGCTGACATCGGCGCGGATGGCCGCGACGGCAAGCATTACAACTTCCGTGCCACGGGTTCGGTGGTGAAGTTTGACGGGTTCCTGAAAGTATACAACGAAGACCTGGACGATGAGGAAGACGAAGATGCGCGCCGTCTTCCGCCCATGACGCGTGGCGACTCGATTGGCGTCAAGGACATTGCCGCCACGCAGCACTTCACCGAACCGCCGCCCCGCTATTCGGAAGCCTCGATCATCAAGAAGCTGGAAGAGCTGGGCATCGGGCGGCCATCGACCTATGTCTCCATTCTCTCGACGCTGCGCGACCGGGGATATGTCCGCCTCGACAAGAAACGGCTGATTCCCGAGGACAAGGGCCGTGTTGTTACCGCCTTCCTCGAAAGCTTCTTTGGCCGTTACGTCGAATATGGCTTCACCGCCGATCTTGAGGAGCAGCTTGACCGCGTGTCGGCTGGCGAGATCGACTGGAAGCAGGTGATGCGCGATTTCTGGCGCGACTTCACGGTGGCGCTGGGCGAGATCAAGGATCTCCGCGTCACTAATGTGCTGGACGCGCTGAACGACATTCTCGCGCCGCATATTTTCCCGCCGCGGGCGGAGGGCGGTGACCCGCGCCAGTGCCCCTCCTGCGGCAACGGACAGCTCTCGCTGAAGCTTGGCCGCTTCGGCTCCTTCGTCGGCTGCTCGAATTATCCGGAGTGCAAGTTCACGCGGCCGATGACGGCAGGCAATGACTCGGCCGCCATGGTGCCCTCGGAAGGCATTGAACTCGGCGCTGACCCTGAGACCGGCGAGAAAGTGACCCGCCGGCAGGGGCGCTTCGGGCCCTATCTCCAACTCGGCGAAACCGTGGAAGGCGAGAAACCCCGCCGCGCCTCAATTCCCAAGGGCACAGATCCCGCCAGCATCGATCTCGAAACCGCGCTCAAGCTCTTGTCGCTGCCGCGCGAGATTGGCCTTCATCCGGAAACCGGCAAACCCATCGTGGCGAATTTCGGCCGCTTCGGGCCCTTCGTGCTGCATGATGGCACTTATGCCAGCCTCGACAGCCCGGAGGATGTCTACACCATCGGCATCAACCGCGCCGTTGACGTGCTGGCGGAAAAGAAGGCCAAGGGTTTCCAGCGGCCCAAGGCCAATGCGCTCAAGGATATGGGGCCGCATCCTGATGGCGGCGGCAATGTACAGGTGATGTCCGGCCGTTACGGGCCCTATGTGAAGTACGGCAGCGTGAACGCCACCCTGCCGCGCGACACCGATCCGCAGGCGCTCACCATGGACGAGGCTGTGGCGCTGATTGCCGCGCGCGCCGGTAAGACCCCGGCGAAGAAAGCTCCGGCACGCAAGAAGGCGCCGGCGAAGAAAGCCGCTGCGAAAAAAGCTCCGGCCAAGAAGGCTGCGAAGAAGGCGAAGCCCGCCGCCTGATCAGACTCCCGATTTCAGCCTGGCGAAGCTGCGGATGAGGGCTGAGAGTTCCGGCTCCTGCACCGCGGCGGCGGCTTCATCCGGCGTCATCCATTTCAATGTGCGCTGGTGCATTTCAGGCCAGGCCGAGGTCTGCACACGCACCTCCAGCGGATAGACGTCCACCGTCATGTTGCGGTGAACGCCACCGGGCAGCCGTTTCACATAGTGAAAAACCCCAACCGGGGTTGGCGCAATCAAGCCGCGAAGGCCGGATTCCTCGAAGGCTTCGCGCTCCGCCGTTTCGCTGGCATTGAGCCCGGCCATCGGCCAGCCCTTGGGGATCACCCAGCGCCTGGTGTCACGCGACGAGATGAGGAGGATTTCAAGTCCATCGCGGTGCCGCCAGGGCAGCGCAGCATGCTGCCGCGCCTGGCCGATCCGCCCGTCCTGCTTGATCGCTTTCTTCGCCGATTTCTTCGCCGTCTTCACAGTTTGCAGTTTGCCTGATTCGCATGAGAACGCTTCCATCAAAGATGGCGTGCGGCTATGCCAATTGCATGGCGAAACCCGCGAAACCCAAACCCGGTCTTCCCAGTGAGGAAGCGGTGCTCGAATTCATCCAGTCCTCGCCCGGCCTCGCCGGAAAGCGCGAGATCGCGCGCGCCTTCGGCATCAGGGGCAATGACAAGATCGCGCTCAAGGCGCTTCTCGCCAAGCTTGCCAATGACGGCAAGCTGGCCAAACGGTCCCGCAAACTGATCGATACCTCCACCCTGCCCCCCGTTACCGTCATCGAAATCCTCGGCCTCGACAGTGATGGCGATGCCTATGGCGAGCCCGTGGAATGGGACGAGCGGACCGCCGGCAAGCCGCCGCACGTCATTATCACTGGCGGCGAAGCAGCAAAGAAGGGCGACCGCGTATTGGCGAAGATCGAAGCGCAGCGCGATGGCCGCTACCGCTTCCGCGCCAGGGTGATCCGTACACTGTCGGATTCCTCAAAGCGGATGCTGGGCATTTATCGCGTGGCGCGTGGGCTTGGCGCCCGGATCATTCCTGTCGACAAGAAGGCCAAGAGCGAGTTGCAGGTGCTGCCCGGCGGCGACGGCGGGGCCGAGAATGGCGAATTGGTGGAGGCCGAAATCTCCGGCGGGCGGGGCCGTGGCCTTCCCATGGCGCGGGTACGCGAGCGGTTGGGTGATCTTACCAGCCAGCGCAACATTTCGCTGATCGCCATTCACCAACACGGCATTCCCAATGAATTTCCCGCGCGCGTGATGGCGGAAGCCAAGGCGCTCAAGCCTTTTTCACAGCAAGGCCGCACCGATCTCCGCGCCGTTCCGCTCGTCACCATCGATCCGCCCGATGCGCGTGACCATGATGATGCGGTCTGGGCAGAGGCCGATCCTGCCACAGGCGGGGTGAACATCCTCGTGGCGATTGCCGATGTGGCGGTCTATGTGCGCTCCGGCACGGCGCTGGACCGCGAGGCGCGCATCCGCGGCAATTCCGTCTATTTCCCCGACCGCGTTGTGCCCATGCTGCCCGAGCGCATCTCCAACGATCTCTGCTCGCTCCGCGAAAAGGAGGATCGCCCGGCGCTCGCCTGCTTCATGAGCTTCGACAAGACAGGCCGCAAGACCAGGCATCGCTTTGAGCGCATCATCATGCGGTCCGCCGCGAAATTATCCTATGAGGAGGCGCAAGCTGCCATTGACGGGCGAACGAACGGCAAGACCGAAACGCTCCTCGAAGGCGTACTGAAGCCTCTCTGGCATGCCTATCGCATTCTGATGAAGGGCCGCGATGCGCGTGAGCCGCTTGAGCTTGATCTGCCCGAGAGGAAGCTCATTCTCGACGCTCATGGCCTGATCGAGCGCGTGGTGATGCCGCTGCGGCTTGATGCCCACAAGCTCATCGAAGAATTCATGATCCAGGCCAATGTGGCAGCGGCGGAAGAGCTGGAGAAGCGCAAGACGCCCCTGCTCTACCGCGCCCATGAACCCCCAAGCGATGAAAAGATCAGGGCGCTTGCCGAGTTTCTCCGCACCGTGAACATCAATCTGCCCATGGGCCAGGTGATGCAGCCCAAACACTTCAACCGCATTCTCATCGATGTCCAGGGCAAGGATTATCAGCACCTCGTCAATGAGGTCGTCCTCAGAACCCAGGCGCAAGCCGTCTACACGCCGGAGAACAAGGGGCACTTCGGCCTTTCCCTCCGCCGTTACGCGCATTTCACCTCGCCCATCCGCCGCTATGCCGATCTGATCGTTCATCGCGCGCTCATCAGCGCATTGGGATTTGGCGATGATGGATTGTCAGCCGAAGATATCGCCAATCTCACGGACACGGCCGATCTGATCTCCGCCGCCGAGCGCCGCGCCATGGCAGCGGAACGGGAAACCATCGACCGCCTGATCGCGGCGCATCTCGCCAGCCAAACCGGCTCCATCTTCCGCGGCCGCATCGGCGGCGTGGTGAGCGCCGGACTGTTCGTCAAGCTGGATGGCTCCGGCGCCGATGGCTTTGTGCCCGTCCGCTCGCTGGGCACGGACTATTTTGTCTATGACCAGACCCGCCATGCGCTGACCGGCGAACGCACCGGCGCTGTCTACCAGCTTGGCGATCATGTCGAAGTGAAGCTCGTGGAAGCAACACCGGTATCAGGCGGCCTCAGGTTCGAGATCGTCTCCGAGCCGCGCGTGGAAAAGCCTGCGCCACGCCGGAAATCGCGCATTTCCCGCCAGACGCCGAAAAAGCCGCGCCGCCGCTGACCCCCGGAATGAACGGAATATGAATGCCGGCTTCAAGCCGGGTTCAAATGCGTCACCGCATATTCGCCTCACGTTCAACACATTCACGGGAGGCAGCTATGTCGTTTTGGGATTTTCTGGATGATATCTTCTACGCCGAACTGGGCGACCCTCCGGGCGCGATCTACGGCACATCGGGCGATGACTATCTGCGCGGCGGCAGCGAAAGCAATTACATGCTGGGCTACGACGGCAACGACAAGATGGAAGGCGGCGGCGGCAACGACTATCTCGACGGCGGCACCGGCAACAACACGCTTAGCTTCTTCAACACCAATCACGGCGTGAATGCCAATCTGGCTTTCGGCTCATCCTCCACCTATGGCGCGGGCCCTGTCGACAGCGACGCCTTCATCAATTTCCAGAACATCACCGGTTCTTTCTACGCCGACCTGCTTCAGGGCGATGAAGGGGTCAATGTCATCGATGGCGTGGCGGGCAATGACTACATTAGCGGCTGGGGCGGAAACGACAATCTGATCGGCGGCTTTGGCAACGATGTTCTGGTCGGCGGCGAAGGCAATGACACGCTGAGCGGCGGCTTCGACAATGACACGCTCTATGGCGGCAACGGCATCGACACAGCCGATTACAGCTATGCCTACCAGGGCATGTCAGTGAACCTCGGGACCGGCAGCGCGCAAGTGAATGTCTACAACGCGCCTGTTGATACCGACTATCTCAACAGCATCGAGAATATCACAGGTTCCTATTACGGCGACGTGCTTCAGGGCGATGATGGCGCAAACCGCATCGTTGGCCTCTCCGGTGACGATTACATCGCCGGTGCTGGCGGAGCCGATTTCCTCTCCGGCGGCGATGGCAATGACACGATCGACGGTGGCGCTGGCGCTGATACCATCATCGGCGGCACAGGCGTTGACACCGTGAGCTACTACAACGCCACCAACTCGGTCGGCGTCAATCTTTCGACCGGGATTGGGACGCTGGGCGATGCCTTTGGCGACCGCTACTATGAAATCGAGAATATCCAGGGTTCCAACAGTGACAGCGGCGACGTGCTCATTGGCAATGGTGTGGGCAACATCATCTGGGGCAATGGCGGCAATGACGTCATCAACGGCAACGGCGGTGACGACGCACTCTATGGCGGCGCCGGCAACGACAATATCCAGGGCGGCGACGGCATCGATTTCATCAATGGCGGCGAGGGTGCGAACTATCTCGACGGCGGTGCAGGAATCGATACGCTGGACTTCGCGCCGGGCTTTGGTGGCGTCGGTCCGGAAGGCCCGGGCGTCACCGTCGATCTCGCAGCGCACACGGCCTCGGGCCTCGGCGTGGACGGCACGCAGGTGTTCAACTTCGAGAACGTGAACGGAACAGCTTTTGACGACACGATCAGCGGGGACGCCGGCAACAACATCATCCACGGCGGCATGAATCAGGATGTGCTCGCAGGCCGTGCCGGTGCCGATACGCTGTTCGGCGAAACAGGCGCCGACAGGCTGAACGGCGGGGCTGGCAACGATTATCTCAACGGCGGCGAGGGACGCGATATCCTGACTGGCAGCACCGGCAACGACACCTTCGTCTTCTCGGCCCTGACCGACACCGGCACCACCGCCACCACCCGCGACACGATCACCGATTTCGTGTCCGGCCAGGACAAGATCGACCTGAGCGGCATCGATGCCAATGCGAATGTGACGGGCGACAACGCCTTCAGCTTCATCGGCAACCTGGCGTTCAGCCACATTGCCGGGCAGCTTCACACCGAGGCGAGCGGCGCCAACACCATCCTGTCCGGTGACGTGAACGGCGATGGCGTGGCGGACTTCCAGATCCTTCTCACTGGCCAGCAGACGCTGACGGCTGCCGATTTCATCCTCTGATTGCGGCAGACCGTCGCGCGGCGGGAGGGACCTTTGACCGGGGCCTCCCGCTTGCGCCATTCTCCGGCGTCATGACGCTGACCATCACCCAAACAGAACCCCGCTCCTGGAAACAGGCCATGGGCCGCGGTTTCATGCTGCGCTGCCCCAATTGCGGCAAGGGCCCGCTGTTCACCTCCTATCTCAAGGTGGCGCCCAGCTGTTCCCATTGCGGCGAGGAATTGCACCACCAGCGCGCCGATGATGCGCCGCCCTATTTCACCATGATGATCGTCGGCCACATCATCGTGCCGTCCATGCTGATTGTCGAAAAACTCTGGCACCCCGCGCTTGCCATTCATTTCGTGGTGTGGACGCTGGCGACATTTGGACTTACGTTCAGCCTGATGCCATCGGTCAAAGGGGCCGTCGTGGGTCTGCAATGGGCGCTTCGCATGCATGGCTTTGATACGTCCGCCCCGCCCAGGGACGGGGAATGAGCTACAGCGACCCCGAACTGGCGCAATCACGGCAGCACGCGAAGGTTCTGACCCCCAAGGATTCCGCCACACTGGTGTTGGTTCGCCGCGATGGCGCAGCGCCCCGCATTCTCATGGGCCAGCGGGGCGCGGGGCACGCCTTCATGCCCAACAAATATGTTTTTCCCGGCGGCAGGCTTGATCCATCGGACTGCCGGGTGAAGCCTGCGCAGGATGTTGATCCGGCAACGCTTGGAAAACTCACCACACGGATGCGCGGCAGACCCTCAACGGCCCGTGCGCGGGGCATCGCCTTTGCGGCCGTCCGCGAGACCTTCGAGGAGGCGGGATTGCTTTATGGCCGTGGCAGCCTTGAAGAGGCTCCCGATCTCTCCGGCCTCGTCCTCTTCATGCGCGCCATCACGCCGCCCGGCCGCACCAGGCGGTTCGATTCGCGCTTCTTCGTGGCCGATGCCGCGCATGTGAGCAATCTCGACCAGCCGCATAACACTGGCTCTGACGAACTGCTCACGCTGCGCTGGTTCACGCTGGATGAAATCCGCGCGCTGGAACTGCCGTCGATCACCCAGACCGCGCTGGACCGCCTGTCGCCTTTCCTCGCCTCCAACACCCTGCCCCCGCCCACGTCACCCGTCAGCTTCCAATACTGGCGCCGCAACCGCTGGGTGGAGGATGAGATTTGAAAGGCGTTCTATCTCTTCAAGACGCCATCAATGCCGCTTATTCCGCGTTCTCGGATGTTCCGCGCCCAACCGCCATGGACGCCTCTCCTGTCAAGAATCATGCGGAGATTGAAAAGGCTGTCAGGCCAGTAGGCCTAAGGGAACTAACCAGTGAAGATCTGGGCTATTACTCAGCCTCTGCCATGACCACAATCGGCGACGCTTCCGATTTTCAATATTTTCTTCCCCGCATTCTCGATATTTCGACGCGAGAAGCTGGGAGTTATGGATTTGAACCTTGGCTCATCGTTCACAAATTGAACTACGCCAACTGGGATTCATGGCCAGCAGCGAAGCGGGCCGCTGTCTTTGATGTTTTCCGCTCTGCCTTTCTGTTCACGGCGCACCTTCATCCGGATAATTATCCGGAAGTGCATGAATGGCTTACAGGCCTAATGCTTCTTGGAGAGTATCCTGAACCCTACGTTGCCGTGTGGAAGCACGGCGATCCTATGCCGTCCCTTCTCCAGTTTGCAGCCGCCGTTAACTGGTATTGCCCTTCTTCGGATGACCGGGAGGGCATCGAAGATTTTTCGGACGCCGTTCAAAAGCGGATCATTGGGTGGCTAAAGGAACCAGGCACCCGCGCCCTGATCGAGGAAGGATTGTCCAGAGCTTCTGACCAAGACGAATGGAAATTTCAGTTGGCGCTGTCAAAGCTTGATGGACTTCGACCAGAGGGCTGAAAGTGCAGCCTAACCCGGCCGCTCCGTCCGCAGCACCTCATACCAGACTTCGCCCTGTTCGCCGCCGGGGATGGCATCCGCCCAATCGACGAAATCCGTCCGCACATGGCGAAAGCCAATCTTTTCCAGCACGCGGCGAGAGCCTGCGTTCACGGCCATCGTGCAGGCAATCGCCTTGTCATATCGGCCACTGCGAAATCCCCAATCAACCAGTGCTGACGCCGCCTCGGAGGCGAACCCCTGACCCCATTCTTTCCGCCGCAGGCGGTAGCCGAGTTCGGCCACGTTTTCCTCTTGCCCTGGCCCGAAATAGAACCAGCCCACAAACGCGCCGCTGTCCTTCCGGCGCGCGGTCCAGAGATGGTCTTCCGTGCCTCTGGGCATCAGAAACAGCGAGTCCGGATCGCCCTGCTCGCTTTCCACCGGGTGGCCGCCGCTCAGGAACAGCATGACCTCCGGATCACGCTCAAGCGCCATGAAGTCGGCCCTGTCCGCCGGGGTGCAGGGGCTGAGCGTCAGCCGTTCCGTCTGCAAGATCACCACGTCTGAATATCCCCATGCCCCACGGCTTAAGCCAACCGCCATCCTTGACTTTCCGGCCTAATTCGGGTCTATCGCCCCCAAATCCCGTTTTGAGAGAGCATCATGGCCAAGGGCAACGTTATCAAGATCAAACTGGCGTCCACCGCCGACACCGGATATTTCTACGTCACCAAGAAGAACTCGCGCACCAAGACCGAAAAGATGGCGCTGAAGAAGTATGACCCGGTGGCGCGCAAGCACGTCGAGTTCAAGGAAACGAAGATCAAGTAGTCTTCGCTGCATAAATTCCCAAAGGCACCGCTCCGGCGGTGCTTTTTGCATTTTAAGGGGTGCCAGAAGTGCTTGCGGAGCAGACCGGGGTGCTGTCCCGGCTGCTCCGCTGGAGTTCCGCCCGGTGCAAATGGAGAAGCCCGGGTGGTATTCGTTTCAAGATAAAATTTACCAGCCGCTTGCCTGGAAGGCTAGGATTAATCAGCGGTTAAAGGCGATCTTGCGGGGCTATGGTAAATTTTTGGTTGATGCTCAGGTGGACGGCGGTTCTTCAGCCGTCTGCTCCGGCAGATGCATCTCCAATGGCAGTTCGGTTTCCGTACCGTCCAGCGGGTCTTCCTCCGCCGTGAGCTCGTCCGCACCACGCGGAATGGGAATGTCGAATCCGGGCGGCAGGCTGGCTTCGAGAAGCCCCGCCCCTTTGAGCTCCTGAAGCCCTGGCAGGTCTGTCACCTCGTTCAGCCCGAAATGCACGAGGAAGGCTTCGGTCGTGCCATAGGTCACGGGCCGCCCCGGCGTGCGGCGGCGGCCGCGCATCTTCACCCAGCCGATTTCCATCAGTGCATCAAGCGTGCCCTTGGAAATGGCAACGCCCCGGATATCTTCAATGTCGGCGCGCGTCACCGGCTGGTGGTAGGCAACGATGGCAAGCGTTTCGAGCGCGGCCTTGGACAGCCGCTTCTGTTCCACCTGCTCGCGCCGGAGGATGAATCCCAGGTCCTCCGCCGTGCGCAGCGCCCATTTGCCGGCGGTCTCCACCAGGTTCACGCCGCGATTGGCATAGTTCGCCTTAAGGTCGGCCAGCAGCGTCTGCACATCCGCTCCTTCAGGCAGGAAGCTGATGATCTTTTCGAGCGGAACGGGCTCAGCTGCGGCAAACAGCACGGCTTCGACGATGCGGAGATGCTGGTTGCGGTCGGCGCGCGGGTGCAGCGTCACCACGGCAGAGTCCTCCTGCGGAGTCCCCTCGTCCGGCACGCTGTCCGTTTCGTCAATCATCGGAATGGCACTCTGCATCTCTTACTCCTTAACTCCGCTCACGCGGCGGCGGCCTTGCGGCGCATGTAAATGGGGCGGAACGCATCTTCCTGGCGGATTTCCAGAACGCCCTCGCGGGCCAGTTCGAGGCTGGCAGTAAAGCTCGAGGCACGCACCGAGCGCTTCATGCCGGGATCAGCCAGATACTCGGCCAACCAGTCATCCATCGGGCCCCAGTCGTTCATCACGCCCACAAGACGCTGCAGGGCGCTGCGCGCCTCGACGATCGACCAGGTGGGGAGCTTCCGCACCTTATAGGTCTGGTGCCGCATCTTGCGCTGCCGGCGTTCGGCATAGGCCTTGAGGAGGTCTATGAGGTTGTCGGCATATTCCCGCTTCGTATCGAATACCAGCGGTTCCGGCGCACCACGCGGGTGAACATCGCGCCCTAGCAGATTGCGCGCCATCAGCGTGGCCGCGGCATCGCGCATCGCCTGCAGGCGTTGCAGGCGGAAAGCCAGCATGGCCGCCATGTCTTCGGTTTCGGTCTCCTCGCTGCCCGCAGGCACGGGGATCAGCAACCGCGACTTGAGATAGGCCAGCCACGCCGCCATCACCAGATAATCAGCCGCCAGTTCAAGCTGCAGCCGGCGGGCTTTTTCGATAAAGACCAGATATTGTTCGGCCAGCGCCAGAATGGAAATCTTGGCGAGGTCGATCTTGTGATGCCGTGCCAGTTCCAGCAGCAGGTCGAGTGGGCCTTCAAAGCCGCCGACATCAACGATCAGCGGACCGCCTTCCGCGATTGGCGCAGGCGCGCGGGGCGGCGCTTCGCCGTCCGGCCAGCCTGTCGTTTCTGTGTCATGTTCCGTCATGCGTCAGGTCTACCAATTGCGCGCGCCTGATTCGACGCCAGTGCCCAAGGTTATCCCCAGTTTCAGGCGCTGACGAGGGACGCCAGGTCTTTCATGGCCGCCTTGCGGTCGAAAGGCTGCGGCTTCTGCGCCGCCTTGAGCGCCGCCTTTGCCCGCCGCAGCGCCTTGCCCTTCAAGGGACCGGCGGCCTTCGCCACCTCTTCCATTTCCGCCAGCACGCCGCTGCAGTGGAGTGCCACATCACAGCCAGCGCTCAGCGCTCGCTCCACCTTTTCCGTGAAGCTGCCGCCCAGTGCCTTCATCGAGAGATCATCCGTCATCAGCAGGCCGTTGAAGCCGATCTCGCCGCGGATAATCCTTTTGATGATCTTCGCTGACAGCGTGGCGGGATTCTCCTTGTCGAGGGCGGTGTAAACCAAATGTGCGGTCATGCCCATGGGCGCATCGGCGAAGGCGGCGAAAGCCGCGAAGTCCGCTGCCCTCAAATCCTTGGCGGCCGCATTCACAACGGGAAGCGAGAGATGGCTGTCCACCGTGGCGCGCCCGTGGCCCGGAACATGTTTGATCACCGGCAGAACGCCACCCTGAAGGAAACCCGCCGCATGCGCGCGCGCCAGCGCCATGATGACCTCGAGCGTAGGCCCATAGGCGCGGCTGCCGATGGCCTCCGTCATGCCCTCGCCCGGCACATCGAGCACGGGCACACAATCGACGGTGATGCCCGCCTCGAACAGCTCTTCGGCCATGAGACGCCCCACATTGCGGGCGCTCCGCAAGGCAGCCAAGGGATCGCGCGCATAGAGATCGCCATAGGCGCGCGCGGCAGGATATTTCCGCCACACCGGAGGCCCCATGCGCTGCACACGGCCACCCTCCTGGTCGATCAGCACCGGGGCATTCCTGCGGCCAACCGCGGCGCGGAAGGATGCGGTCAAGGCCTGTACCTGCGAAACCGATTCACAGTTCCGCTTGAAAAGGATGAGGCCCCACGGATTGCGCGCCGCGAAAAAGGAAATTTCATCCGGCGTCAGCGACAGCCCCGCGCAACCGGAAATGAACGCGCCGATATCGGCCATGTCAGAGCTTATTGATGACTGACGATGCAGTCACGCTCGCCGCCGGCAATCAGCTGATTGCACACCTGCGCTGCCGCGTCACGGCTCTGCACCGGCCCCAGCGCCAGGCGGTAACGGGTGCTGCCCGCAAGCGAGGATTGCGAAATGTTCGAGGATAGCCCGCTCACGGTCGAATACTTGCTGCGCAGCCTGTTATATTCAGATTGCGCCTCGGACATGCTGCGGAAAGACGAGAGCTTCACGATATAGCCAGAGCCCGTGGTGCTGGCCGTTGTCTGGGTGTCCTGAATCGTGGCGACCTGCTGGGTCTTGGTGGTTGCAGCAGGCGCGTCGGGCACAGGCTCTACCGCGACCGTCTTTTCCTGCGAAGACGATGAATTGTTGCCATTGAACAGATCGAAGAGCGTTTTCTTTTTCTTCGGCTGCGGATCAGCGGGGGCGGCGGTTTCGGTCAAAGCCGGCGCCGCGGCCACATCCGTTCCGCCTGTCTGCGAGGGAGAGACGGTGGATGCTGTTGTATCTGTTGCCTGCGGCACCAGCACGACCGGCTGGCCGGTCTTTGCGGCGGACGCGATTTTCTTCTTCGTTGTCGAGGTGGAAGCAGTGCGCTTCTCCGCCGTCGCCTTTTTGGGCGCCGTGGCGGCAGGAGCGGAATCTGAAATGGTTTCGGTGCCTGCGGTGGCGCTGTCATCAGTGCTCGCGGCTGTCGTTGCGGGTTTGGCGGCGGCAGGCGTTTTGGCGGTAGACGGCTGTGCCTGCGACGTATCAGCCGATCCACCATCTGTGTTCGCAGCATCGGGCAGAAGCGCTGCGATATTCTCGGAGCCCGAGGGCGCCGCCGTGCCACCCGTGTCGCCCGGAACCTTGATCGGCTCTGGTATGGCGGTGGGCGGGGTGGCGGCCGTGGCCACCACCTTGTCATTCGCCTGGTCGATTGCGCCCTGCTTGCCATCGCCCGTTCCGGGCGCGGGCGGCAGGGGAAGCGGCGCCGTATCATCCGTGCCGCTTTGGCCGGTTGAGTTCGTGGTGTCAGGCTGCGCGGACTGATCGGTCGTCGTCGTTGCATCAGGCTGGATCGGCGTGACCTCGGTGGGAACCACCTTGCTCCCCGCGGTCACTTCCTGATCGCCGACGATCCGGTCATAAATCTGCTTTTTATTGACCGCCGCCGTATCGCCGCCCGTTGCCGCAGGCTGTTCCGCCTGTGTCTTCGCCGGCGTTTCAGGCGCCGCGATGACCGGAACGCCATCGCTTCCCGTTCCCGTTGTGCCCGTGGCCGTCTGCTGTTTCATGTGGGTGTTGAAATAATAGAACCCTCCGGCCACAGCGGCAGCGACCAGCAGAAGCCCCAGCAGGATCAGCCATGGCCCACTGGACCGGCGGCGATCCTCATAATCATGATCCTCTTCATGATAGGCTGACTGATACTCGCTGGCACTGGCGCGGCGGCGCGGCGGCTGCGGCGCTTCGTCCTCGAATACGTCATCGCCTTCAGGCTCAGGAAGTCTGGCGCGTCCCGTGACAGACCGGCTGAGGCGCGGATCGCGCGGCTGCTCGTCACCCTCGTAACCCTGCCGGAAGCCTTCATAGCCCGCAGGCTTGCGGGTGAGGCCCCTGCCCTGGTCATAGGGCGCATCCTGCCCATAGCCACGCGGGGCGGAAAGCGGCGGCTGGCGCGGCGGCGCATAGCCGGTCGCGGGGTCAATCGGACGATAGGCGGGCTGCGGCGGGTCGCTCCGATAGGTCGATGGACGCAGCAGCGAAGGCTGGCGTTCTCCCCCCAGTGCCGGGCGCGGCGGCAGCAACGGTGAGGTTGTGGTGGAGCGCGCCGGGCCTGCTGACGCAGAGTCACGCCGAACGGGCGGGGTGTCGTCGGCAAAGGTGAATTTCGGCCGCTCCGCCGAATTGCCGTTGATCTTGGAGGCCGGAGCCGGCGGCGTAACGGACGCCGGGCGTGTCTCACTGCGCTGGGCCACGGGCTGGACTTCAGGTGTTGGGATACTGGCGGCACGGGCCTCCGCCCTTTCACGCGCGGCGCTGACGCGCTGCTCAGCAAGCCGCTCCGCAGCTGCCCGCTGCGCTTTCAACCGCTCTGCCAGCGGATCGCTGAGCGTCGGTTCGGCGCGCCGGGTTTCAGGTGTGGGAGCATCGGCCCGCACGACCCGTGATGCGGTCTGCTGCGTCTGGCGCGATGGTGACACGCGCGGCGCCATTGGCGCAGGCTTGGTCACCGGTTGCGGCGCGCGCGGCGCAGGTTTCGCCGCAGGTGTGTCCTGTTTGAATTCGTCAGAAATCTTCGGCATGTCCCTCGTGCCAATTCCCAGGCGATCCCGCCAGTTACGCTTATCGCTTCCCGTGCCGTTGGTGGAGTTCTGGTCCATCTGCCGGTTTTCGCTCTCACATCTCGTCGGCGGGCCTCACGCCGAGGATCCGAAGGCCATTTGCTAAAACATAGCGAATAACGCGCAGGAAGGCGAGCCGCGTTATCGTCGTGTCCAGATCGTCCTTGATGATGAACCGCAATTGCGGCGACTCTTTGCCCTTGTTCCACAAAGAATGGAATTCCCCTGCCAGTTCAAAGAGATAGAAGGCAATTCTATGGGGTTCATGAGCGGCAGCGGCGGATTCCACCTGCCGCGGATATTCGGCGATGCGGCGGACCAGCGATTTTTCGGCCACATCCGTCAGTATACGGAAGTCCGGCACGCCTTCTCCGATTCCGTCCTCCGCCGCATTTCTTAACACGGAACAGGTGCGGGCGTGGGCATATTGCACGTAGAAGACGGGGTTGTCCTTGGACTGCTCGGTGACCTTGGCAAAATCGAAATCGAGCGGCGCCTCGTTCTTGCGATAGAGCATCATGAAGCGCACGACATCGGAGCCGACTTCATCGACAACGTCGCGCAATGTCACAAACTCACCCGCCCGTTTCGACATGCGCACCGGCTCGCCGGCCCGGTAGAGCTTCACGAGCTGGCAGAGCCTGACGATCACCTTCACCTGCTGATCGCCCGCTAGTGCCGCCGCCACCGCTTCGAGGCGCTTTACATAGCCGCCGTGATCGGCGCCCAGCACATAGATCAGCTCCTTGTAGCCGCGCCGGATCTTGTTGCGGCTGTAGGCCACATCCGATGCAAAGTAAGTATAGGAACCGTCTGACTTGAGGAGCGGCCTGTCGATGTCATCGCCGAAGGCCGTGGCGCGGAACAGCGTCTGTTCTCGATCTTCCCAATCTTCGGGCAATTCGCCCTTGGGGGGCGGCAGGCGGCCTTCATAGATATGCCCGGCATCGCGGAGCTGCTGCACCGTCTCTTTCACCTCGCCGCTGTCATGCAGCGATTTTTCCGAGAAAAACACTTCCTGACGGATATTGAGCGCCGCCAGATCATCGCGGATCATGTCCATCATCATCCGCATCGTCCGTGTACGGACGAGCGGCATCCATTCGGATTCCGGCATGGCGAGAAGCTTGCCGCCATACTCTTTCACCAGCGCCTGCCCCACCGGAACAAGATAAGCTCCGGGATAAAGCCCGGCTGGAATTTCGCCGATATTTTCGCCGAGCGCCTCGCGGTAACGGAGGAAGGCGGACCGCGCCACGGTGTCAACCTGGGCGCCCGCATCGTTGATGTAATATTCGCGCGTCACATCATAGCCGGCTTCCAAAAGAAGCTGCGCCAGCGCATCACCGAACACGGCTCCGCGGCAATGGCCCACGTGCAGAGGCCCCGTCGGGTTGGCCGACACATATTCCACATTCGCCTTGAGCCCGCCGCCCATGTCCGAACGGCCATAGGCCTCTCCCAGCGCCAGCGCCGAATCGAGCACGCGCGGCCAGATGGCGTCCTGCACGCGGATGTTGATAAAGCCGGGCCCCGCGATTTCGACTGCCGCGATATCCGGATGGACCTTGAGCTTTGCGGCAAGGGACTCCGCCAGCGCGCGCGGAGCTTTGCCGAAGCTCTTTGCCAGCACCATCGCGGCGTTGGTGGAAATATCACCATGCGCCACATCGCGCGGCGGCTCCGCCGTGATTTTCGACAGGTCCGGATCGACGATCCCAGCCTCTGCCGCCAGTGCCGCCACGTCCTTCCGGATGGCCTCCAGAAAATGAGAAAAAAGGTTCATATCGATGTCTAAGCCATTGAATTCTGTTCAGTTGATTGCGGCACTAACGGAAAAGCGGGTCAAGGTCAAACAGCCGCTTGTGCTGGTCCAGCGCGTAGCGGTCGGTCATCCCCGCGATGAAATCGCAAACCTGGCGGGCGAAGCGGCTGGTATCGTCGGTAAAACTGTCCTCGCGCCAGGTCTGCGGCAGGAGTGAAGGGTCGCCGAGGTAGGCCTCGAACAGGTCACGCACCACACGCCGGGCCCGCGCCATGATTTCAGACACCCGGTCGTGACGGTACATGCGCTGCGCCAGAAACTGCTGCAGGATGCGGTTCTTTTCCTGCATCTGCGCACTGAAACTCACCAGCGGCTGTCCCAGCAGCCGCACCTGCTCCGCCGAGCGTGGATGATGCTTTGCCGCCCGCCGTTTCGTCTCGGCCAGCACATCCGCGACTTGCGCAGAGAGTACGCGCCGGACAGTTTCATGAACCGTCCGCTGCATGCCGATATCGGGATAGGCTTTCAGCACCTCCGCCAGCATCTCGCCCGCCAGCGGAACGTCACCGAGGTCGATCAGGCTGAACAGCCCCGCACGCAAGCCGTCATCAATGTCATGCGCATTATAGGCAATGTCATCGGAAATCGCCGCCACCTGCGCCTCCGCGGAAGCGTAGGTGGCGAGAGCCAGATCATGGGCTTCGGCATATTCGATGATGGCTTCGGGAAGCCCGTGTTCGCGGTAACGGCCTATGGGGTTACCTTCCGCATTCACCAAAGGCCCATTGTGCTTGACCAGCCCCTCCAGCGTTTCCCAGGTGAGGTTCAAGCCGTCGAAAGCGGCGTAACGCCGTTCAAGCCTGGTCACGATGCGGAGCGACTGGGCATTGTGGTCGAAACCGCCATGCGGCTTCATCAAATGGTCCAACTCGCGCTCGCCGGCATGGCCAAAGGGCGTGTGACCGAGATCATGCGCCAGCGCCAGGGCCTCGGCCAAGTCCTCGTCCAGCCCCAGCGCCCGGGCGATGGAGCGCGCAATCTGTGCTACCTCGATCGTGTGGGTCAGCCGGGTCCGGTAATGATCGCCATCGTGATAGACGAAGACCTGCGTCTTGTGTTTGAGGCGCCGGAAGGCGGAGGAATGGATAATGCGGTCCCGGTCACGCGCGAAAGGGCTGCGCGGCGGGCTTTCGGTCTCTGGCACGAAGCGGCCCCTGCTCTCCTCTGGCCTCGACGTATAGGGGGCCTCAAGCCGCTGCATGAAGGGCATCCATTGACAAGTTCGCTGTTCGCTCCAACATACACATCATTGCCATGGCCACCATAACCCTCACAGACCGCGCCGCCGCGCGCATCCGCGAAATTACCGCCGCCGAGGCGGGGAAGACCGCGCTGCGCATCGCGGTGAACGGCGGCGGCTGCTCGGGCTTCCAGTATGATTTCAAACTGGCCGAGGCAGCCGATGCGGATGATCTGGTGATCGAGCGTGATGGCGCCATGGCGCTGGTCGACTCGGTGTCGCAGATTTACATGGCGGGATCCGAAATCGATTTCGTCGATGACCTGATCGGACAATCTTTCAGGATCAGCAACCCCAACGCCACCACCTCCTGCGGCTGCGGCACCAGCTTCTCGATCTGAGGCCTTGAACCGGCAGCAGAGCCGTTCCAAGCTGGGCTGATGATCATTGCCACCTGGAACATCAACTCGATCAAGGCGCGGCTTGAAACAGCCCTTGCGTGGGTGCGCGAAGCCAAGCCTGACGTGCTGTGCCTGCAGGAACTCAAATGCGAGAGCGAAGCCTTTCCCTCGGCAGCGTTCGAGGAACTGGGCTACACCTGCACGATACATGGCCAGAAAACATACAATGGCGTGGCCTTGCTCTCGAAGGCAGCGCCGGAGGACGTGCGGCGCGGCCTTCCCGGTGATGAGGCGGATACGCAGTCCCGCTACATCGAAGCGCTGTTTCCCTTTGGCAAGCGGATGGTGCGGGTGGCCTCCATCTATCTTCCCAATGGCAATCCGCTGGGCACGGAGAAGTTCACCTACAAGCTCGGCTGGATGGACCGCCTTCATGCGCATGCCAAAAAACTTCTGCGGCTTGAAGAACCGCTGGTGCTGGCGGGCGATTACAACGTCATTCCGAAACCCATCGATGCGAAGCACCCCGAAGCCTGGGTGAATGACGCACTGTTCCAGCCCGAATCACGCGCCAGGTTCCGCGAACTCCAAATACTGGGGTTCACCGAAGCCGTGCGCGCGCTGGCTGGCGACCAGCCCGGGCTCTATACATTTTGGGATTATCAGGCTGGCGCTTGGCAAAAGAACAACGGCATCCGCATTGATCACCTTCTGCTTTCACCCCAGGCAGCCGATCACCTGAAAGCCGTGCGGATCGACAAGCATGTGCGCGGCTGGGAAAAACCATCCGACCACGTTCCCGTGGTCATCACCCTCGCCTGAAACAAAAAGGCCCGCCGTGCTGCGCACCGCGGGCCTGAACTCAACGCAAACAGACTTACTTGGAGACGGGCTTGATGCCGAAAGCGGCAAAGCTCGATTCGAAGGGCTTGTAAGCTTCCTTGGCGGTGGCGGCGTAGATCTCGCCAATCTTGTTCATCTGGCCGACCAGCGCCTCATAGGCTTCCTTGGCATAGCCCTGCTGAACTTCGATCGCCTTTTCAAACGACTTGGCGGCGCTCACCTGCTCGACAACAGCGGTGCTCTTTTCGAAGGACTTGCGCGAAAACTCAGCGGTTTCCTGCGCAATGGCCTGCACGCCCTTGGTGAAAGCATTGGCTGACGCGACATAGGCGTCAAAACCGGTTTTGCCGAAAGACTGGAAATCCTCAAATGACTTGATCATGGGTTCTTCCTCCAAAGCGGGAATTCGCTAATGCCCGAAATATATGCAGCGCAGCAAAAATGTCAATCATTTTTTGCGTTGCAACATGAGCGCCATTTGCTAGAGGATTTCCGGGTATTTACGATCCGGTAACGAAGCCTCATGCAAAACTGCAACGGGGTTGGATAAATCGGGCGTCCTGGTCAAAATCGACTGTGGCGGCCTTTGTTCCATTGTTAGAATGCTGGGCGAGTCGCTCGGGCGTGGTGGTGCAGGCATGGTAATGGTTGGTGCAGCGCGAAAAGCAGACTCCGTTTCCTGGCGGCTGTTCGCCCGCATATTTGCTGTCGTCGCCCTTTTCTCATTGGCATTCGCTTTGCCGGCGGACGCCCGCGCGCCCTTTTCATCCATTTCAGTCGATGCGCGCACCGGCAAGGTGATCTCCGCCGTCGATCCCGATGGCTTCCGCCACCCGGCGTCTCTCACCAAGATGATGACGCTCTATGTGCTGTTTCAGGATTTGAAGACGGGCAAGGTCAAGCTCAATTCACCCATCCGGATTTCCGCCCGCGCGGCGTCGATGTCACCCTCGAAGCTCGGCGCCAAAGCGGGCACATCCATCACTGTCGAGCAGGCCATACGGGCGCTGGTTGTCATCTCCGCCAATGACGTGGCCTCAGGCGTGGCCGAAACACTGGGCGGAACCGAAGCCGCCTTCGCTGCCCGCATGACCAAGACCGCGCGCTCCATCGGCATGAGCCGCTCAACCTTCTACAACGCCTCGGGCCTTCCCAACCCGAACCAGTGGACCACGGCGCGCGACATGGCCACGCTCGGCCTCCGGCTGCAGCGCGACTTCCCGCAATATTACCCCTATTTCAAAACCATGAGCTTCTCCTATGCGGGCCGCACCGTGCGCACGCACAACCGCCTGCTCGGCAAGTTCAACGGTGCGGACGGGATCAAGACGGGCTACGTCGCGGCCTCAGGCTTTAATCTCGTGAGTTCCGCCAAGCGCGGGCAGCGACGCATCGTGGGCACGGTCATGGGCGGCATCAGCGGCGGGGCGCGTGACGCCTACATGAAACGCATGCTGGAGGCCGCGTTCCCGGCTTGTGTGAACGGCAAGACGATCGCCGCCATGGCGGGATCGGCCAAGGGCGCCATCGCCGTGGCCGAAGCCTCCAGCGCACCGGACGACGCGGGAACCCAACCTTCCGCCGACGACAGTGCCGCGCTTGCCCAAGCCTCCGATGACGCCGCTTCGATGGATGAAGGCGATGGAGGCGAAGATGATGCAAACGCCAGCGCCGATCCAACACCCACAACCAAGCCTGTAAAGCCCGGCACAGCGAAAGTGGCGGCCGCGAAGCCTGCCAAATCCTCAGCGCCCGCATCGCCCAAGGTCATTGAGGCCGATGTCGGAACGCCGGCACTTCCCGCCAAGCTGCCTTTCGCGGTGAAGCCCGAGGCATCCCAAGCCGATGTCGATGCGTCGTTGGCCGCCTTGCAGCCGCAAGACAACACTGCGCCCGCCAAAACGCAGACCATCGCCTCGCTTGCCGCCGACACGGGTTGGCATATCCAGATCGGGTCCTACCAGACAAAGCAGGAAGCCGCTGACCGCCTGAGCAGGCTTCGCGCCAACGGTCCGTCGGAATTGCGCGACAAGCCGGCTTTCACAGTCACGGTTCAGAAGGGATCGGAAACCAGCTATCGCGCCCGCTTCTCCGGCTTCACCGAGAAGGAAGCGCGCAGCACTTGCCAGGAACTGGCGCGCAAGAACATGGCCTGCTACGTGGTGGCGCCCAGTTCCTGAAGCAGCACGTCCTTCGCTTCATTGATTTTTGCGGCTAGGTAATCCGTGCCGCCCCTGTCGGGGTGGAAATCCTTCATCAACCGCCGGTGCGCACTCCGCACCTCCTCCGCGCCTGATCCTTCCTTCAGTCCCAGCACCGAATAGGCCTCTTTGGCCGACATGGTGATGCGGCCGCGCGGCGGAGGCGTTTGCTCCTTTCGCTGGGATGGCGGCGGAGGCTGGGGACGGCGCATGCCGGGAACGGTCTTCGCAAACAGCGAGTCGCCCCCCACCAAACCCAATCCGAGCATGGCCAGCGGCGCACCAATATTGAAGGCGCCGCGCAGGGACAGCACCGCGCCCGCCGCCACCAAGCCCCACCCGGAAACCTGCCGTATGAGCGCCCGCACCTGCGGCGGCTTTGAATTACCGAGCTTGCGCAGCAGCATCCAGCCACCGACAACGATGACCAGTGCAATAAGGAGATTACCCATGAGAGATCAGGCGGGCTGTCAGGCGGAGGATTGCGCGGGCTGAAGCTGCACGCTCTCCCCGCAGCCGCAGGCCGAGGTCTGGTTCGGATTGTTGAACACAAACCCCGATTTCAGCGTGGACGTCTGATAATCCATTTCCGTGCCCAGCAGGAACAGCACGGCCTTGGAATCGATGAACACCGTGGCGCCCTTGTCGTCGATCCGCTCGTCGAAGGGCTGTGCCTCGCTGGCCCAGTCCATGGTGTATTCCATACCGGCGCAGCCACCCTTCTTGATGCCGATCCTCAAGCCCAGCACCGGCTTTTCCGATTTGGCCATGATCTCGCGCACGCGCGCCGCTGCGGCGTCAGTCAGGGTCATTGCCTTGAGAAGCGGGCGGGCGGTGGCCATCAATTCAACCTCTGTTTCGATCCTAGCACATATAGGCCGGTGAACGACACATTTGCACCCCCGCAGGCAGGGCCGCCCGCCTGCTCGATGATATTATCCTCGGCGATCAGGTAGGTTCGCCCCAGCCGCCGCATATCCACCTTGCAGGGCGCGCCATCGGAAGATGAATCAATATGAAGCACACCATCCTTGACAGATCCTTCACCGGACATGGCCCCATCATCGAGCCCCCCGGTTTCAGCCGCCTCCTGGCTGTTGGCCCAGTAGGCCTCGCCTTCCGCTGAAACGCGGCCGTTCTTGAGTGGCTTCAGCCTGATCTGGGTGCCGTAGCTATCGGCAGTGAAGGCGCCACGCCAGCTCTTCCCTACGGAAACTACGGGTGCTGCCTGACCGAGGGCCGTCGAGACAATCCAGCCCGTTGTCACGTCGAACCCGGCGTTTTCATAGGCAACGCAGCTCTTCTGGCCATCCTGCGACATGACGATCACCTCGTCACCCTTGAGCAGATAGGCGGACATGGCCTTTCCGGCATCATCGGAAAACCGTGTCTTGCCTGCCGCCTTAATCGCGGCAGCGGAATAGCTGCCTGACTCTCCGAAATCCGGCTCGCCGCATTCAGCCGCCAGCGCCGGCAAAACCGGAACGACGAGAAATGCAGCAGCGGCAAGAAGCAGCTTCACCACATGTTCAGCGCCACCTTCGCTTCCTCACTCATGCGGCTGTGATCCCAGGGCGGATCGAAGACGATATTCACATTGACCGCCTTGACGCCCGCGACGGTGGAAACGGCATTCTCCACCCAGCCCGGCATATCACCCGCCACGGGGCAGCCCGGCGCGGTGAGCGTCATCTCGATCGACACATTGCGCTCGTCGTCGATATCCACTTTGTAGATGAGACCCAACTCGTAAATGTCCACCGGGATTTCCGGATCATAGACGGTCTTGAGCGCCGCCACGATGTCATCGGTCATCCGCGCCAGTTCTTCCTGCGGGATGGCCGACATGTCGGGCGCATTGTCATTGCCGGGCGCCGGTGCGGGGGTTTCCGTGACAGTTTCGCTCACAGGAAAATCCTTTGTGCTGAGAGAAGCGCATCGGCCAGTGCATCCACCTCTTCGCGGGTGTTATACATGGCGAAGGACGCGCGGCATGTGGAGGTAACGCCAAAACGCTGCAGAAGCGGCTGGGTGCAATGGGTTCCGGCGCGCACCGCAACACCTGCGCGGTCAAGCACGGTTGCCACATCATGCGCATGGGCACCGTTCATGTTGAAGGAGAGGATGGCGCCCTTCTCCTTCGCGCGGCCGAAGATGCGCAAGGAGTTGATGGCGGACAGCCGCTCGGTGGCATAGTCGCGGAGAGACGCCTCATGGGCGCTGATCTTCTCAAGCCCGATGCCGCGCATGTAATCGAGCGCGGCACCGAGGCCGATCGCCTGCACGATGGCCGGCGTTCCCGCCTCGAAGCGGTGCGGCGGATCATTGTAGGTAACGCCTTCGGTCGTGACCTCGTTGATCATCTCGCCGCCGCCCTGATAGGGCGGCATTTTTTTCAGCAATTCCGCCTTGCCGTAGAGGACGCCGATGCCCGTTGGCCCATAGGTCTTGTGGCCGGTGAAGACATAGAAATCGGCATCCAGATCCTGCACATCCACGGGCATATGAACCGCCGCCTGGCTGCCATCCACCAGCACCGGAATGCCTTTGGCATGCGCCAGCCGGATGACCTCCTTCACCGGCACGATCGTGCCGAGGGCGTTTGACATCTGGGTGATGGCGACGATTTTGGTGCGCGGCCCCAGCAGCTTCTCGAATTCCTCGATGAGAAAATTGCCGTCTTCATCAACGGGTGCCCACTTGATCACCGCGCCGTTTCGTTCACGGTGAAAATGCCACGGCACGATGTTGGAATGGTGCTCCAGAATGGAGAGAACGATCTCATCACCCTCCCCGATCACCTGCCCGCCGAAACTCTGCGCCACCAGGTTAATGGCTTCGGTGGCATTCCTTGTGAAGATGATCTGGTCCTTGGACGGCGCATTGAGAAAACGCCTCACACTTTCGCGTGCATCCTCGAAGGCCTGCGTCGCCGCGTTGGACAGAAAATGCAGCCCGCGGTGCACGTTCGCATATTCTTCCGTATAAGACTTCATCATCGCGTCGAGCACCGGCTTGGGCTTTTGCGCCGAGGCGGCATTGTCGAGATAAACGAGCGGTTTCCCATAAACCTCACGCGAGAGGATGGGAAAATCGGCGCGGATGCGGGCGACGTCGAAGCTCATCCGAACTTTGCCTCCACCAGGGCGGCCAAGGCCTCGCGGAGCCCCTCATGCTGCACCGTGTCGAAAGCCTCCGATACGAATGCCGCGACCAGCAGCTTCCGCGCTTCGGCTTCCGGGATGCCACGCGATTTCAGGTAGAACAAATGATCATGGTTCAGGTCGCCGCTCGTCGCGCCATGGCCGCACACCACATCATCGGCAAAGATTTCAAGCTCCGGCTTGGCATCGAATTCAGCCGTCCCGCTCAGCAGCAAGGCATGGCTTGACTGCTTGCCATCAGTTTTCTGCGCATCGGGCCGGACGACGACCTTGCCCTGGAAAATGCCGCGCGCATGGTCATCCATCACGCATTTGAAGAGTTCCCGGCTGGTGCAATGGGGAACCGCATGATCAACGACAAGCCGCGTATCGGCATGCTGCCTTCCGGACAGCAGATAGGCGCCGCTTATGTGCGCCTGCGCATTCTGTCCCTTGAAGAGGCAATTGCCGTTCTGCCGGTTCACGCGTGCGCCGGATGTCAGCGTGAAATCGTTAAAACGCGCATTCTTTTCCAGCGTCACCAGAAGATGGCCGAGATGCAGCGCGTCTTGCGAGTCAAGCTCCACCTTTACGCGGTCAACACGGGCGCCCGCGCCGATCCGGAGTTCGGTGACCGGGTTTGCGAGATAATTTCCTTCACCCAGATGCGTTTCAATGAGCGTCACAGTACTGCCCGGAGCGACGTCGATGACATTGCGGATGGCGATGGTGCGTGCCTCCGCCTCCGTCGATATGAAAACCAGTTCTACAGGTGTGTCTGTTTCGCCAGAGAGCGAAAGCCGCGCACCGTCCATCGCCGCAAGCGCGTTCAGTTCCAGAACCGGATCATCCGGCTCGATTGCCGATGCAACATGACCATTTGCCAGTTGCGACCGTGCGTCATCATAAATGCCGTTCACGAATACGATGCGTGTGGCCGCGACACGCGCAAATGGCGATGACTTCAGCAGCCGCTCAACGTCCGAAGCTTTTGCCTTGACCTCAATGCGTGGCGGATAGGGCCTATCCACCAGGGTGCGCAAATCCGTCCAGCGCCAGTCTTCCATGCGCCGGTGCGGCAGGGCCATGCCGAGCGCCGTTTCGGCGGGCGTTCTGGTCAGCGCCATGTTCATGCCGCATCCTGCGTGAATTCGCCGTAGCCCTTTTCCTCAAGCTCGAGCGCCAGATGCTTGTCGCCGGATTTGACGATCCGGCCCTTCGACAGCACATGCACCACATCCGGCACGATATAATCGAGCAACCGCTGATAGTGGGTGATGACGATCATCGCTCGGTCGGGCGAGCGCAGCGCGTTCACGCCATCGGCCACCACGCGCAGCGCGTCAATGTCGAGGCCCGAATCGGTTTCATCGAGAATGCACAGCGACGGCTCCAGCACCGCCATCTGCAGGATTTCGGCGCGCTTCTTCTCGCCGCCCGAAAAGCCGACATTTACCGGCCGCTTCAGCATTTCCGCTGTCACATTCAGCTTTGCCGCGCGGTCCTTCACCAGCCGCATAAAATCAGGTGTTGAAAGCTCCCTTTCGCCGCGGGCTTTGCGCTGCGCGTTCAACGCCACTTTCAGGAACTGCATGGTGGCGACGCCCGGAATCTCGATCGGATACTGGAAGGCGAGAAACACGCCCTTGGCGGCGCGCTGGTCCGGCTCCATCGCCAGCAGATCCTCGCCCCTGTAGGTGACTGAGCCTTCCGTCACCTCATAGCCTTCGCGGCCCGACAGGACATAGGATAGCGTTGATTTGCCAGAGCCGTTCGGCCCCATGATGGCATGCACCTCACCCGGATTGACATGCAATGTCAGCCCACGGAGGATTTCACGGTTCTCGTCCGCCAGCTTTACGTGGAGATTGTTGATATCAAGCATGATTTACGTCCTAACCCGTCATTCCGGCAATGGCCGAAGTCCCAAACCAACCGAGCGTCATCCCACGCTCCCTTCCAGCGAAATCCCGATGAGCTTCTGCGTTTCCGCCATGAACTCCATCGGCAGGTGCTGCAGCACATCGCGCACGAAGCCGTTGACGATCAGCGCCACCGCCTCTTCTTCCGAGAGCCCGCGCGACATGCAGTAGAACATCTGGTCGTCGGAGATCTTCGACGTCGTGGCCTCATGTTCGAACTGCGCCGTCGAGGTCTTGGATTCGATGTAGGGCACGGTATGGGCGCCGCACTTGTCACCGATCAGCAGGGAGTCGCATTGCGTGAAGTTGCGTGCGTTCAGCGCCTTCCGGTGCGCCGAGACGAGGCCGCGATAGGTGTTGTCACTCCGGCCGGCGGCGATACCCTTTGAAATGATCCGGCTCGAGGTGTTCTTGCCGAGATGAATCATCTTGGTGCCGGAATCGATCTGCTGGCGGCCATTGGAAATCGCGATCGAGTAGAACTCGCCGCTCGATCCGTCGCCGCGCAAGATGCAGCTCGGGTATTTCCAGGTGATGGCCGAACCCGTTTCCACTTGCGTCCAGGAGATCTTGGACCTCGGGCCCCGGCAATCGCCGCGCTTGGTCACAAAATTATAGACACCGCCCTTGCCGTCCTTGTCGCCGGGATACCAGTTCTGGACCGTCGAATATTTGATCTCGGCATCGTCGAGCGCGATCAGTTCGACGACCGCGGCATGAAGCTGGTTCTCATCGCGCGTGGGCGCCGTGCAGCCTTCGAGATAGGACACATACGAACCCTTGTCGGCGATGATCAGCGTGCGCTCGAACTGGCCGGTGTTTTTCTCGTTGATGCGGAAATAGGTCGAAAGCTCCATCGGGCAGCGCGTATTGGGCGGCACATAGACGAAGGAGCCATCTGAAAACACGGCGGCATTGAGCGCCGCATAGAAATTATCACCCTGCGGCACCACGGAGCCCAGATATTTCCTCACCAGTTCCGGATGCTCGCGCAAGGCTTCGGAGATCGAGCAGAAGATGACGCCCGCCTTCTTCAACTCTTCCTTGAATGTGGTGACGACGGAGACGGAATCGAACACGGCGTCGATGGCCACGCGGCCTGGCCCGGCATCGCCGCCGCTCTCCACATCAAGATCGCTCTTCTCGCCCTGCTTGCGCACACCGGCGAGGATTTCCTGCTCCTTCAGCGGAATGCCAAGCTTGGCATAGGTTTCGAGCAGCTTGGGATCAATCTCGTCCAGGCTCCTGGGCGCCGACATGCTCTTGGGCGCGGCGTAATAGTAGAGATCCTGAAAATCGATCTTCGGGTAATGGACGCGCGCCCAGGTGGGTTCTTCCATCTGCAGCCAGTGGCGATAGGCCTCAAGCCGCCAGTCCAGCATCCACTGAGGCTCGTTCTTCTTCTTCGAGATGAAGGCGACGATATCCTCGTTCAGGCCCTTGGGGGCCTTCTCGGTTTCGATCTCGGTGGTGAAACCATATTTGTATTTGTCGACATCGATGTCGCGGACGAGATCAATTGTTTCACTGTCAGGCATGGCAAATCCTATGCGGCGGCACGCGCCTTGTGGCGGGCAAGGAGCCTTCGCCACACTGCGCCAAAATGATCGATATGAGCGGCGGCCGTATCCCAGCCGAGGGACACGCGGATCGCCGCCGAGGTGAGATCTGGCGCATGGCCCATGGCGGCCAGCACATGAGAAGCCGCCACCTTGCCGGATGAGCAGGCGGAACCCGAGGAGAGTGCGATCCCCTCAAGGTCAAAGGCCATCAGCAAGGTTTCAGCACTCATGCCGGGCATGGCGAAACAGGTGGTGTTGGGAAGGCGGGGAGCGCCCTGCCCGAAGATCACCGCATCTTCCAATACGGATTCAAGACTGTCCCGCAATCCCTTGATATCTTGCGCTGATTTTTCCTCCACGGCAGCGGAAAATCCGGCGATTGCCGCGAGATTTTCGGTGCCCGCCCGGCGGCGCAACTCCTGCCCGCCGCCATGAATCAGCGGGGCAAGGGCCAGTCCATCGCGGATAACCAGCGCGCCAGCGCCGGCCGGCCCACCTAGCTTGTGGGCCGATACCGTCATGGCATCGATGCCCAGCAGGCCGAAATTCACCGGCACCTTGCCAAAGGCCTGGACCGCATCGGTGTGAACCAGCGCGCCATGCGCCTGTGCCAGCGCAACCACATCGCGGAGCGGCTGGATAACCCCCGTTTCATTATTGGCCAGCATCACGCTGACAAGCGCCTTTGGCCCCGGCAGAAGGCGCGCCAATGACTCAAGATCGATCACGCCGTCGCGCGTCACCGGAACAACGCTCACAGGCTTGCCCGACGCCTTGGCCGCTTCGATCACCGAAGGATGCTCGATGGCCGAGATCAGCAGCCGTTCAACCGGCGCGCCCTTGATGACGTGGTTGTTTGCTTCGCTGCCGCCGCTGGTGAACACCATCATGGGAGCGATCACCCCCAGCGCCCGCGCCAGCGCATCACGCGACTCTTCCAGGAGCGCCTTTGCCTCCCGGCCTTCGGCATGGATGGAAGACGCATTGCCGCATATTTCCATCGCCCTCAGTATCGCGGCCTTCGCTTCGGGCCTGAGCGGCGACGTGGCGTTATGGTCGAGATAGGTCCTCACCGCGGCGTTCTCGCGTGGCGGTCTGTCGTCTGCTTGATGGTGGCGGCCAGCGCCAGATTGCGCTTCTCCACCACGTCCTCGAGCGAAATCGAAGACAGGAAATACATCATCTGCCGTCCGAGGGATGACCACAGGTCGTGGGCGTTGCAACGCTCACCGAGCACGCACCCCTCCACCGCGTCGCCATCGCAACGGGTAACCCTGAGTTCCTCGTCAACCGCGAGGATAACGTCGGAAATGGGGATCTCGGCCATCGGCCGCGCCAGCCTGTAGCCGCCGCCCGGGCCCCGGGCGCTTTCAACAAGCTTGCCTTTCCGCAGCTTGCCGAACAGCTGCTCGAGATATTCCTGGCTGATATCCTGCCGCCCGGCGATCTCCGCCAGGGAAACAGGGGCACCATGAGAATGGCCGGCGATGTCGATCATCGCCATGACGGCATAACGTCCCTTGGTGCTCATCTTCATCGCGGCAATCCCATTCCCGGTGCACGAAAAGCTTGCTTTTCAACCCTCGACCCGTGCTAAAGGCGAGGCCCCGGACGGACCCTAACGCGCCCGCCCTGTCTTGAACAATTCTAAACTGGATATAGAATTCCCGAGTTGTAGAGTCAACTATTCAACGGCTCTCGTGCAAAATTTTCGGGGAACTCTCAAAAGGAAGCCACGCCCCCATGCCAGAGGTGATTTTCAACGGTCCTGCCGGCCGGATCGAGGCCCGTTACCACCACAACAAGGCTCCCGGCTCGCCGATCGCCATCATCCTGCATCCGCATCCGAGCTTCGGCGGCACGATGAACAACCCGATCGTGCACTCTCTGTACCAGATGTATCAGAGCCGCGGCTTTTCCGTGCTGCGTTTCAACTTCCGCGGCGTGGGGCGCAGCCAGGGCCTGTTTGAAAATGGCGCGGGTGAATTGGCCGATGCGGCATCAGCACTCGACTGGCTGCAATCGTTCAATCGTGAATCGAAAGTATGCTGGATTGCCGGCGTATCCTTTGGCGCGTGGATTTCCATGCAGCTCCTGATGCGCCGCCCGGAAATCTCGGGCTTCATCTCGGTGGCGCCGCTGGCCAAGCACTATGACTTCTCTTTCCTCGCGCCCTGCCCCGCGTCGGGGCTGTTCGTCAACGGCGAGAAGGATACCGTGACCGCGCCCGAAGCCGTGCACAGCCTTGTCTCGAAGCTCAAGACACAGAAGGGGATCGTGATCGAGCACAAGGTAATCCCCGGTGCCAACCACTTTTTCCAAGACAAGATCGAGGAATTGACCAAGGTGTGCGCCACCTATCTCGACAAGCGCATGGCGCGCGAAGGACAGGCCTGAGCATATCCTTTTTCGGGTGGCGGAACGGACGGCAGTTGGGCAGCTTCGCATCATGAAAGCCGACTCGCCGCATATGTCCCTTCGCGACTGGGGCCTTCTCGTCTTCCTCTCGCTGCTGTGGGGCGGATCGTTCTTTTTCATCGGGGTGGCGGTGAAAGAGCTCAGCCCCCTTGTCATCGTCATGGCCCGGGTTGCAATCGCCGCCGCAGTGCTGCTGCCGCTTCATCTGTTCATGATCGGCAAGCTGCCGGGAGACCGCGCCAGCTGGGTCGGTTTTGCCGGCATGGCGCTTCTGAACAACGTCATCCCCTTCTCGCTTATTGTCGGCGGGCAAACGATGATCGCCAGCGGCCTCGCCTCCGTGATCAACGCCACGACGCCGATGTTCGGCGCCTTGGCGCTGGCGGCTGGCGGAGTCGAGCCATTGATCAGGCGCAAGATCGTTGCATTGCTGGTGGGCCTGGCCGGTGTGGCCGTGCTGAAGGGCACTGATCTGACCAGCCTGGGCGGACAGAGCCTTGGTATTCTCATGTGTCTTGCGGCGGCGGCCAGCTATGGCCTTTCGGGCCTGTGGGCCAAGCGCATGATGACGGGGGTGAAGCCGCTGACGATGGCGACGGGCCAGCTCCTCTGCTCCACCGTTCTTATGATTGTCCTGGCCTTCGCGTTTGACCGGCCGATCACCCTACTTGGCGCATCATCCGTGGCGTGGGCCTCAATTATTGCCATGGCGCTGTTTTCGACGGCACTGGCCTATATTGTGTTCTTCCAGATCCTGGCGACATCGGGAGCGGCCAATGTGCTGCTCGTCACCATGCTGGTGCCGGTCTCCGCTATCCTGCTCGGCCACTTCTTTCTGGATGAAGCGTTGGAATGGCGTGAAATCATCGGCGCCCTGATCATCGCAGGCGCGCTTGTTGTTTTCGACGGCAGGCTCTTCAACCGCTCAAGGCCCGGCAAGAACGCCGCCTGACATGGGTTGCGGCGCGCGCGTCGTGCCCGGAAACGTGACCGGCAATCCCTTCAGCGATCGCACGGCGAGATAGGCCCATGCTTCCGCTTCCATTGAATCGCCGTCGAACCCCGCTTGCTCCGCTGTCTCAAAGTCCCGTCCAAGTGCGGCCATAAGCGCCGCGTTTTTCCGGCCGCCGCCGCAGACGATCCAGCGCCGCGGCGATTCCGGAAACCAGTCAGCCGACTGACGGATACTCTCCGCCGTGAAGCGCAAGAGTGTCGCCGCGCCATCCGCATCAGAGAGGTGATCAAGCGGCAATCCGGCAAAGCTGTTACGGTCGAGAGACTTGGGCGGAGTCTCCTCGAAATAGGGATGCCCCAGCAATTGCGCGAGCGCCGCGTGATCGGCATTTCCCTGTGACGCGAGCTTTCCGTCCTCGTCAAAATCAACGCCTGTCCGCGCCTTGCACCAATCATTGATGAGCGCATTGCCGGGCCCGGTATCGAAGGCGAGCAACTCGCCTTCGCGCCCGATCCAGGTGACATTGGCAACGCCGCCGATATTGAGAAAAGCGATGGGCCGCTCTGACAGGCCAGCGGCAAGCGCACGGTGATAGACTGGCACCAATGGCGCGCCCTGCCCGCCCGCCGCCACGTCGCCTGCGCGAAGATCATACACCACGGGCCGTCCCAGCGCCTTTGCCAGCTCTCCGCCGTCTCCCAGTTGAACCGTGAGCCTGATCTCAGGCCGGTGGATCACCGTCTGGCCATGGAAACCGATGATGTCGATGTCCGAAAGGCCGATGCCCTTGTCCCGGCAGAACGCCCGAACCGCAGCGGCATGCCGATCGGTGATCTGCCGCTCCGCCTCTGCCAAAGCACCCGGCCGCGCGGTGCGCTCCGTCATCCCCGCCGCATCGGCAATCGCCCGCTTGAGCATGAGTTGAAACGCGGCGTCATAGCCATAGGTGTGAGACAGCCCGCGCTCCACCCATGCATCACCATCCGTCCTGATCAAAGCCACATCGATCCCGTCGAGCGAGGTCCCGGACATCAGCCCCAGAGCGGTCAGCGGTTTTGACACATCGATATCCCGTGCTAAGAGCCCGCCACCTCAGAAACGAAGCAAACCGGCATGTCCCAGTTCAAATCCGAATTCCTTAATACACTTTCAGCGCGCGGATTCGTGCACCAGATTTCCGATCCGGAAGGGCTGGACGCCGCCTGCGTGAAAGGTCCGATTTCGGGCTATATCGGTTTTGATGCCACGGCCACCAGCCTGCATGCCGGATCGCTCGTGCAGATCATGATGCTGCGCTGGATGCAGAAGACAGGTCACCGGCCCATCGCGCTCATGGGCGGCGGCACCACCAAGATCGGCGACCCGTCTTTCAAGGATGAATCGCGCAAGCTCCTCACGGTGGAACAGATCAACACCAACCTCGAAGGGATCAAACAGGTTTTCGCCAAATTCCTGACCTTTGGTAGCGGCACGAAAGACGCCGTGATGGTGAACAATGCGGAATGGCTGGATCATCTCAACTACATTGATTTCCTGCGCGACTACGGCGTGCATTTCACCATCAACAAGATGCTGGCCTTCGACTCGGTGAAGCTGAGGCTCGACCGCGAGCAGCCGCTGACCTTCCTTGAATTCAACTACATGATCCTCCAGGCCTACGACTTCCTCGAATTGTCGCGCCGCCAGAACTGCATTTTGCAAATGGGCGGATCGGACCAGTGGGGCAATATCGTCAACGGCATCGAGCTTGGGCGCCGCTGCGACCAGAAACAGCTCTTCGCACTGACCTCGCCGCTCCTCACCACCTCATCCGGCGCCAAGATGGGCAAGACCATGTCGGGCGCCATCTGGCTCAACGCCGACCTGCTGTCTCCTTATGACTACTGGCAATATTGGCGGAACGCCGAGGATGCGGATGTTGGCCGGTTCCTCAAGCTCTATACCGAACTGCCGCTGGACGAGATCGCCAGGCTCGCGTCGCTTGGCGGGTCGGAGATCAATGAAGCTAAGAAGGTGCTGGCCAATGAGGCCACGGCACTTCTGCACGGCCGCGCCGCAGCGGAACAGGCGGCTGAGACGGCCCGCCGCACGTTTGAAGAAGGTCAAAGCGCCGCCGGACTTCCCACCGTCACGCTCGACCTGAGCGCAGGCGTCGGCCTTTTGCAGGCGCTTGTCGCCGCAGGTTTTGCCTCGTCCAACGGCGAGGCACGCCGCCATATTCAGGGCGGCGCCATCCGGGTGAATGACGCGCAGGTTTCGGATGACAAGATGATCCTGACGTTCAGTCATCTGGGCAGCGACGGCTCCATAAAGCTGTCGATGGGTAAGAAAAAGCACATACTGGTCAAGCCGTCCTGAATCGATCTGCAATTGTCTTTTAACGCCTTGTTCCGTACACGGAGCGCAAGGACGGCAACCCTTGCGCAATCTTATTCTCGTCAATCGGCCTGGCTTTCAGGACCCGCGCGATTTTGAATCGATCGCACGGGAGATTTTACGCATTGACGGCAATATCAAGGTTTTCATCGTATCCACGCGCGAAGGACCGGAATGCATCGCGCCGAAATTCTGGCGGAATCCGACCCTGACAGTCTCGATGGGCGGTATTGAAAAATTCGTGCCGCGGCGCGGCCGGGTTCTGTTTGGCCGCGTGATCAGCCGGGCGCGGCAGGCCGAGCTCTTTGCCGAACACAATATCCGTGCGCCGCGCGCGGTCATCTACAGGCCAGACCTCCTGTTCGATGAGGCGGAATGGGGCGAAACGCTCATTCTGAAGCCGGATGACTTCAACTTGTCTTCCAGTGGCCGAACTGTCTCACTCGTGCACACGCGGGATCTGAATGAACCGTCGCGGCTATCCGAGCCATTGAAGGCAACACTCTCAACCAAAACCGTCCTGGTCCAGCAATTCATCCCCACGGGCACGCATGCCACCAGCTACAGGGTCGGCACTTTTCTCGGGCGCGCCATCCACATGATGCGCAAATCCGCCGCGCGCCCACTGCCCGATCTCACGAACGGCCTGCCCGAAGACGCTGTGGCGGATTCGAACTATGAAAACCCGGAGCGTGGCGAATATTGCGCGCGGGAATTGGTGAAAGATGCGCAGATGATCGCCGAGGCGGAGCATATTGCGCGGTTGTTTGAGGGCTTGCCGCTTCTCGGCATCGACTTCCTCAAACATGCGGAAACCGGCGAACTCTATGCCGCCGAAATCAACGGCGGCGGCAACACATGGCAGTTTTCATCCCGCCACGCGGAGGCTGGGCGCACCCTGATTACGAAGGACGAGCGCGTGAAACAGTTCAATGCGTGGAACACCTGCGCGAGAGCCCTGGTGCGGAAGGTCAGGGAACTGGCGAAATAATCTCACGAACAGGAACTGGCCGCCCCGGCTTTGAGCGACAGGGCCAGGCGCGCAACAATATCATTGTAAGCCTGCAGTTCTTCTTCCGGGTAAGTGATGCGGAAAGCCAGAGACTGCGTGCCGTTGCAGCTTGCAATCGACTTTTCGTAAAGCACGACACCTTTCTTGCTGCCGGAAAACACATGCCACCCCATCGGCGATGACCGCTCATAGGTGACGTTCCATCCATCAGCCTTTGCGCTCTCCACACGTGATGCGCCGTCTCCGGCAAAGCTTTGATCGACCAGATTGGAGCCCCAGACCAGAAGTTCAGCCGTGCCATTGGCGGAATGAAAGGTGAGGCCGTCACCATTGTCAGGTGCATCCACGCCGTTCACGAAGCCCGGGGGAATATCCAGGCCCACACCAAAACGGGCATTGTCATAATGCGTCCACCCGGCTGCGAAGGCGGGAGCGATCATTAGGAAAAGAAAGGCAAATCTGCGCATGGTGCGCTGCCTTTATGGCAGGCGGCGCATTTTCACAAGGCCATGTCGCTCGTTTCCTTGACGAATTCCGCCCCACCCCCTACGACCTGACCCACGCAGCGTTCCCGCCAAGGGACTGAGAGCGATTCCGGTGCGGCCGACCCAATTGGGGGCCAACCCCGGAGCTGCCTTCCCAGCCGGTCTCCGGCCGCGCGGTGTTTTGGAAGGCGGAATGAGATGGCAGAAAAACTGGGTGTGATGCTGTGCGGCCATGGGAGCCGTGACCAGGATGCGGTGGCGGAATTTGCCGTCCTGTCCGAACATCTGAAGCGGCGCCTCCCGCAATATCCCGTCGAGTATGGCTATCTCGAATTCGCCACCCCCATTATCCGCAACGGGCTGGACAGCCTGAAAGCGCAGGGCGTTACACGCGTATTGGCGGTGCCGGGCATGCTGTTTGCGGCGGGACACGCCAAGAATGACATTCCTTCCGTTCTGAACACTTATGCGGCGCAGAACGGCCTTCGCATCGACTATGGCAAGGAACTCGGCATCGATCCCAAGATGATGCGCGCCGCGGGCGAGCGCGTGCAGCAGGCGCTCGACGCCGCTGGAAATGACGTGCCGCGCCATGAAACGCTGCTGGTCGTCGTGGGCCGTGGCGCGTCCGATCCCGACGCCAATTCCAACGTCTCAAAGGTCACGCGGCTGTTGTGGGAGGGTTTCGGTTTCGGCTGGGCGGAGACGGCCTATTCCGGCGTCACGTTTCCGCTGGTGGAACCGGCCCTCGAACATGCGGCGAAGCTCGGCTACCGCCGCATTCTGGTGTTTCCCTATTTCCTCTTCACCGGGATTCTGGTGCAGCGGATTTACGATGCGACCGATGCCGTGGCGGCGCGCCATCCCGGGATATCTTTCGTCAAGGTGCCCTATCTCAACGATCATCCGCTGGTGCTCGATACGTTCATCGAGCGGGTGGGGCAGATTCTCTCCGGCGACAACGCCATGAACTGCCAGATGTGCAAGTACCGCACGCAGGTGCTCGGCTTCGAAGCGGACGTCGGCGCGGCGCAGGAAAGCCATCACCACCATGTGGAAGGCATCGGCACGGGATCGGCCCCGCAATTCACCTTCGACCCCGATGCGATGGTGAACAGCGGCCATCACCATCATCACCATGATGGCGACCATCAGCACGATCATGATCATGGCCATACCCACGCCCCTTATCCCCATGCCGATCATCCGCTAGGCCCCAAAAGCATGAAGAAGCCGTGATCGACTACATCCGCGATCCCAAGGCCATCTATGCCCGCTCTTTTGCGATGATCCGGGCGGAAGCCGATCTCGCGCATCTGCCGGAAAACGCCCATGGCATCGCGCGCCGCATCATCCATGCCTGCGGCATGCCGGAAATTGCCGAAGACCTGCGGATCACCGCCGGTTTTCATGATGCGGCGAAGGGGGCAATCAGCGTGCAGAAGCCGATCTTTGTCGATGCCGAAATGGTCAGACACGGCATCATCGGCAAGGACATGAATGTCATCTGCACGTTGAACGACCCTCGAGCGCGCGCACTCGGCGTCGCCAAAGGCACCACGCGCTCTGCTGCCGCCGTGGAATTGTGGGCGCCGCAGCTTGGAGGCGCGCTTGTGGTGATCGGTAATGCGCCGACGGCGCTTTTCGCGCTTCTGGAACTGATCGATCGCGGAGTTCCCCGCCCTGCTGCCATCGCGGCGTTTCCGGTGGGTTTCGTCGGCGCGGCTGAATCCAAGGCGGAACTCGTGGCAAACCCCCGCGGCATTCCCTATGCGACGCTGCTGGGGCGCCGCGGCGGCTCTGCCATGGCGTCCGCCGCCATCAATGCCCTGACGCGGGGCGAAGAATGACAAAGTGGCTCACCATCATCGGCATGGGCGAAGATGGCCATGATGGCCTCTCGGCCCATGCGCGTGCCAGACTGGCCGATGCCGAGGTGGTTGTCGGTTCCGAGCGCATGCTGGCGCTCATCCCCGGCAGCAAAGCGGAGCGCCATCTATGGCCGCAGCCTTTTTCTGCCGTTGTCGATCGCATCACGCCGTTGCGCGGGCGGAAAACCGTGATCCTCGCCACCGGCGACCCGATGAATTATGGCGTGGCGCGGAAGCTTCTGAGCTTCATTCCTGTTCAGGAGGCCGAGATCATTCCGCATCTCTCGGCCTTCACGCTTGCGGCTGCGCGCCTGGGCTGGTCGCTGCCCGACTGCGATACGCTGAGCCTGCATGGCCGCGACGCCGCGACCCTTGAGCCCTTCATCCAGCCCGGTGCGAAATTGCTGGTACTCACGGCCGATGCCTCGACAATTCCCGAGGTGGCGCGCCGTCTTGTGGCGCGCGGGTTCGGGGAAAGCGTCATCACGGTTCTGGAAAACATGGGCGGGGCCCGCGAACGGCAATCGTCATTTTCCGCTTCCGCTGTTCCGGCACAGGACTTTTCGCCCCTCAATACGCTCGCCATTTTCTGCATCCCCGGCCCCGGTGCGAAAATCCTGTCGCGCGTTGCCGGGCTGCCCGACGAGGCCTTCCAGCACGATGGCCAGTTGACCAAGTGCCAAGTGCGCGCGGTGACGATTGCGGCCCTTTCCCCTGCCCCCGGTCAGCTTCTTTGGGATGTGGGCGCCGGCTGCGGCTCGATTGCCATTGAATGGATGCGTTCGACACGCGGCTGCGAGGCGATTGCCTTTGAAAGCGACCCGGAACGGCTGAAGATGATCGCCGCCAATGCCGATACGCTGGGTACGCCGCGCCTGAAACTCATTGCCGGAGATGCGCTTCAGACCATGAAAGGCCAGCCAGCGCCCGATGCCGTCTTCATCGGCGGCGGGCTTGGCATCCCCGGAGTTTTCGAAACGGCCTGGGACGCGCTGAAACCGGGCGGCATGATGGTGGTGAATGTCGTCACCCTCGAGGGCGAATTGCATCTCTATGATCTTCATGAAAAACATGGCGGCGACCTGACACGGCTCGAAATCTCCCGCCTCATCCGCATCGGCCCGCTGCGCGCCCTCAAGCCGCGCATGGCCGTCACCCAATGGCAGACACGGAAACCATGACTCAAGGCACTCTTTACGGCGTGGGCGTTGGCCCCGGCGACCCGGAACTGATGACGGTAAAGGCCTGGCGGCTCGTCTCCACCGCCCGTGTCATCGCCTATCTCTCCGCGAACGGCGCTGAGTCGACGGCGCGCGACATCGCCCGGCCCTTCTTTCCGGATGATCTCACGGAACTCGCCATCGACATGCCGATGCGGATCGAGCGCGAACATGGCGAAAAGGCATATGATGCGGGGGCGGCGCAGATCGCGGCCCATCTGGAGGCGGGCCGTGATGTGGTGATGCTGTGCGAGGGTGATCCCTTCTTCTACGGCAGCTTCATGTATCTCTTTGCGCGGCTGGCGGAAAAATTCCAGACGGTGGTGGTGCCGGGCGTGTCCTCGATCACCGCCGCGGCCGCGGCGATCGGCCGGCCACTTGCGGCACGGAATGAGGTGTTGAAGGTTCTGCCCGCAACGCTGGCGGAAGACAGGCTGCGCGAGGAACTGCAATCTTGCGAGAGCGCCGCCATCATCAAGGTGGGCCGCCATCTGCCGAAATTGCGCAATATTCTGGGTCTTCTGGACCTCACCTCGAAAAGCGTCGTCATCGAAAAGGCCACGCGGGAGGAGGAGAAGATTACGCCCTTGTCCGAAGTCGCGGGAGATGCGCTGCCCTATTTCACGACCATCCTCGTCTATACGGGGCGCGAAGCATGGTGAACCCTGTTGTTTTCGTTCTCGGCGCGTCGGCGCTGCCGCTGGCGCGGACACTGAAGGCGGAGTTGGGTGGTGAAATCCACACGCCGGACTGTGTTGCGGGCGGCGATGTTCACTATCCCAAGGCCACCGCCCATCTGGCGAAGCTGTTTCAGGAGCAGCGCCCGATCATCGGCCTGTGCGCCAGCGGCATCCTGATCCGGGCGATTGGCCCCCATCTCAACGACAAGTTTTCAGAACCGCCGGTGATCGCCGTTGCCGAAGATGGTTCAAGCGCAGTTCCGCTGCTGGGCGGCCATCATGGGGCGAATGATATTGCGCGCCGCATTGCGGAAATCGCTGGCGGACATGCCGCCATCACCACGGCCAGCGATGTCGTGTTCGGGCGGGCATTCGATGAGCCCGACGAAGGCATTGTGCTGGCGAACCCTCAGCACATGAAATCGGCCACTTCAGCCAAATTGTCGGGCCACGAGGTGCGCGTTGAAACGACGGAACATGTTGTTCAGGGCGGGCCTGCACATCTCGTCTATCATCCCCGGACACTTGTTCTTGGCCTTGGCTCAGAGCGCAACGCGCCGGCGGCCGAGATGATCGCCTTGGCGGAACAGTGCTTGAGCGCCCAAAACCTCAGCCCGGCGTCTGTCGCCTTTGTGGTGTCCATCGACCTCAAATCGGATGAAGCGGCGATCCACGCCACCGCGCGCCATTTCAAGGTTCCGGCCCGGTTTTTTACCGCTGAAGAGTTGAACGCAGAAGCACCCCGCCTCAAGAATCCGTCGGCAATCGTCGCCAAGGAAGTGGGGACGCCCGGTGTTGCCGAGGCCGCAGCGCTCGCGGGTGCGGGGCCGGAAGCGGCGCTGATTGTGGAAAAGACCAAGTCCGCCCGCGCCACCTGCGCGATTGCCAAGGCCCCGAAACCGATTCTCGATCCTGCCGGGAAACCGCAGGGCGTGCTGCATGTTATCGGCATCGGACCCGGCACCAAGGACTGGAGAGCGCCCGCCGCAGCGCATGCCCTCAGCATGGCCGAGGACTGGGTGGGATATGGCCTTTATCTTGATCTTGTTCAGGATTTGAAACAACCGGATCAAACAGAGCACCGCTTTCCCCTTGGCGGTGAGGAGGACCGGGTGCGCCATGCGATTGCGCTGGCGAAACAGGGGCGTACGGTGGCGCTGATCTGTTCCGGCGATGCCGGCATCTATGCCATGGCGGCGCTGGTCTATGAGCTTCTCGACCTCGAACCCTGCCGCATCCGGGTTGAAGTGATCCCCGGAATCTCGGCGTTTCAGGCAGCGGCGGCCAAGGCGGGAGCCATGATCGGGCATGATTTCTGCTGCATCTCGCTCTCCGATCTCCTGACCCCCTGGGAAGTGATCGAGCGGCGGGTGAAGGCAGCGGCGGAGGGCGATTTCGTGATTTCCTTCTATAATCCCCGCTCGCTGAAGCGGCGCGACCAGCTTGAGCGCGCCTTTGCCATTCTGGCGAAACACCGGCCGCCGGAAACGCCTGTCATCATCGCGTCCAACCTTGGCCGCCCCGAGGAGCAGGTGAAAATCGTCGATTTCTCAGACTTTAACCCCGAGGATGTGGACATGCTGACGCTTGTCATGGTCGGCTCCTCGCAATCGAAATCCTTTGCACGCGGCGATGGGCAGACCTACGCCTACACGCCGCGCGGCTATGCGAAGAAGCGAGAGGCCGCCGAATGACTGTTCATTTCATTGGCGCAGGCCCCGGCGCGCCCGACCTCATCACCATCCGTGGCCTCAAGCTCATCCAGTCCTGCCCGGTCTGCCTCTATGCGGGATCGCTGGTGCCGGAGGAGATCGTGAAGGCAGCACCTCCTGGGGCGCGCGTTGTCGATACCGCACCTCTCCATCTCGATGAAATCATTGCCGAGATTGAAGCGGCGCATGCGAAGGGCCAGGACGTGGCGCGCGTTCATTCGGGCGATCCTTCGATCTATGGGGCGATTGCCGAGCAGATGCGCCGTCTTGATGCGCTGGGCATTGCCTATGACGTGACGCCGGGGGTTCCGGCCTTTGCCGCAGCGGCTGCCGTGCTCAACACCGAATTCACCCTGCCCGAGATCGCGCAGACGGTGATCCTCACCCGCACCACCATGCAGGCTTCGCCCATGCCGCAAGGCGAGTCTCTGGAGGAACTGGGGCGCTCCAAAGCCACGCTCGCCATTCATCTCTCGATCCGCAATCTCGGCTATATCGAGCGCGCGCTGACGCCCTCCTATGGCGCGGATTGCCCTGTGGTGGTGGTTTACCGGGTGACGTGGCCCGACCAGCAGATCATCCGCGGCACCCTTTCCACCATCGCCAAGAAGGTGCGGGCGGCGAAGCTTACCCGCACGGCGCTGATCCTGGTGGGGCCGGTTTTGGATGCGCAGCATTTCCGCGACAGCGCGCTTTATGATGCAGCGCATGAGCATGTGCTTCGAAATCGAAAGACGGTGAAGGCGGTCTCTTAACCAATCCCGGCTAGGCTTCAGCGCCTTCCGGAGCTTGAAGCCGTGACCGAACAGCCTGCCGTTGAAACCCTTGTGAAAACCGTGCTGGAGCCCCGCAAAGGCCCCGCACCTGCCGAGGGGCCGAGCAACCGCGAGCGGTTTCTCGAGGCGCTGGTGCTGTGCCTTGCCAATCTTTACACCCGCATGCCGCTGCCAGGCACCATGTTCGACCGCGCCATGCTGCGCGTGCTGACCGATGGCATGGAAGATACCGACGCTTCCAAATTCGCCAACCGCACCGAGGACTGGATCCGGCTGGAAGGCATCGTGCGCGCGGCGGAGGGCCAGAAGGCCTATCTCATCAGCCGCACCTCGATGGCGGTGCTCTCCAGCACCACTTCGCGGGGCACGCTGGGCGAGGCGATGGAGGCGGCGCTGGCCAAATATCTGGAAAAACCGCCAAGCGAGGCCTTGCGCAAATCCACCCGGCAGATGGGCAGCTATTTCCTCACCCGCATCGCGCGGAGCTAGATTTTCGCCGCAAAAGTTTTTGGCCGATGATGTTTCATGTGAAACATTTCCTAAGGCCGTTTTCACTGCGGTTTTTGATGCTTTTCGCTGCAAAAACGCTGGGAATTGCATGATTTTTCGTTGGTTTTTGGTGGTGCCGGGATGCCAAAATCATGCGCGCGAGATTGACTCTGTCAATTTCCCGGCGGCGTCCGGTTTCCCGTTCAGATTGAAAACAGCTCGCCTTGCGCCACGGCGGGCGCATGCTCGTGGCGGAGCAGCCACTGCTTGCGGGGAAGCCCGCCGCCATAGCCGGTGAGCGTGCCGTCGCTGCCGATCACACGGTGGCAGGGCACGACGATGGCGTTGGGGTTCCGCGCATTGGCGATCCCTACGGCGCGCGACAGGCCCAGGTCACCCAGCCGCCGGGCGATATCGCCATAGGATTGCGTTTCGCCGCAGGGGATGCGCCGCAGCTCCCCCCACACCTGCCGCTCGAATTCCGTGCCGCCGCCATCGGCGGGGATATCGTCAATGGCCGTAAGATCGCCTGAGAAATAGCCGCTGATCCTGGCGGAGAAGCCAAATGGATTGTCCGTATACTGAGCACTTTCCTGCGGGAAGCGCTTGCGCATCTCGCGCGCGATGCACGCCTCCTCCTCATCAAACTCCAGCGCCAGCAGCACGCCGTCGCGGGCCATGAGCGCCATGGGGCCCAGGGGCGTGGAGATGCGGTCGTGGAGGATCGGAGGCATGCGCGAGAGTGACGGGAAATGCGACGTTGAGCAAGACAAGTCTGGGCCCCGGCGTTCGCCGGGGTGACAGGTAAGAGAGTACCATAAACCTGTCATCCCGGCGAAAGCCGGGAACCAGACTTCCGTTTTCTCGATGGTAAGTAATTCAGATTACATTTGCGCAAGGATTATCATTAACGAAAGCTGAAATGCCATTGAACTCCAAGCCACGCGTTGCGCTTTTCATTGATGCCGAGAACCTTTCACACTCTCATGCAAGTGCGACGGTCGAGCAATGCGAAAAGCTTGGTCACTTGGCAATTCGGCGTTGCTACGGAAACCCGACCGCCTTGGCGGCATGGGAAGATGCGATGAAAGCTCACGACATCTTCCCTATGATGACACCACCCTCGGCGACGAAAACAAACGCCACCGATTTTTCGCTAACCATTGACGCCGTTTGTCTGCTGCACCGCTATATGTTCGAGCACGCCGTTATCGCCTCCAACGATGCGCATTTCATTCAACTCGCTCTCCACATGCGGGAACACGGAAGACGCGTCACCGGTATTGGAACAGAACATGCGAAAGACGATTTAGTTAAGGTGTATGACCGCTTCATAGATATTGCTTCCCTGCGCAATGCAGGCGATGCAAGTGAGTCTACCGGTCAAAAGACTTACATCGCCGCAGAATGAGGTCATCGCAGGCATCTGTTATCTTAAGTCTGGGCCCCGGCGTTCGCCGGCGTGACAGGTGGAGGATTTACCCCAGCCTTCCCAGCGCCTCGTTCACCTTGGCTTTGCGGGCTTCGAGTTCAGCCTTCCGCTCGCGGCTTTCTTCGAGGACTTCGGGCGGGGCTTTGGCGACGAAGCTGGGGTTGTTGAGCCTGCCGTCGATGCCGGCCATGTCCTTGGCGATCTTTTCCAGTTCCTTCGACAGCCTGGCGCGTTCGGCGGCGAAGTCGATGACGCCTTCAAGCGGCAGCGCGACGGTGGCTTCACCGAGCACGATTTGCGCCGAGGCCTTGGGCACCTGATCCTCGAAGGTGATGGCGGAGAGCCTTGCGAGGCGCATGATCTCGTTTTCCCATGCGGCGGCCCTGCGGCGCGTTTCGGCGTTGGCGGAGACGATGACGGCGCTGATCTTGGCACCCGCGGGCACGTTCATTTCGGCACGGACGGAGCGCACATCTGAAATGAAGCGTATCACCCATTCGATCTCGGCATCGGCATCGGGATCGCCCAGGCCCTTGTAGGCAGGCCATTGGGAATCGATGAGCCAGGTCTTGCGTTCCGCCGTCTGCTGCCAAAGCTCCTCGGTGACGAAGGGCATGAAGGGATGGAGCAGCAGCAGGATCTGGTCCATCACCCAGGCGGCGGTGGCGCGGGTTTCGGCTTTCGCGGCTTCATCGCTGCCAAGAAGAATCGGCTTGATGAGTTCCAGATACCAGTCGCAGAAGACGTTCCACACGAACTGATAGAGCACCGCGGCGGCTTCGTTGAATTTGTAATCCTGAAGCGCCTGCTTCACCGCGCGTTCGGTGCGCGCGGCTTCGCCGGCGATCCAGCGGTTGACGGTGACGCGGGACGCGAGGGGATCATAAGTCTCGTCGCGCTTGACGCCGTTCATCTCGGCGAAGCGGGCGGCGTTCCACAGCTTGGTGCCGAAGTTGCGGTAGCCTTCGACGCGCGATTTCGCCAGCTTGATGTCGCGCCCCTGTGCCGCCATGGCGGCCAGCGTGAAGCGCAGCGCATCGGCGCCATAGGCGTCGATCAGTTCCAGGGGATCAATGACGTTGCCTTTCGACTTCGACATTTTCTGGCCCTTCTCGTCGCGGACCAGTGCGTGGATATAGACGGTGTGGAACGGCACCTCCTTCATGAAGTGCAGGCCCATCATCATCATGCGGGCGACCCAGAAGAAGATGATGTCGAAGCCGGTGACGAGCACATCGGTCTTGTAATGGCGCTTGAGCTCGGGCGTTTGATCGGGCCAGCCGAGTGTAGAGAAAGGCCAGAGGGCGGAGGAGAACCAGGTGTCGAGCACGTCCTCGTCGCGGCGGAGTTCAACCTCATGGCCAAAATGTTTTGCCGCATCGGCTTTCGCCTCCGCCTCGCTTTCGGCGACGAAGACCATGCCATCGGGCGCATACCACGCCGGAATCTGGTGGCCCCACCAGAGCTGGCGCGAGATGCACCAAGGCTGGATGTTGTGCATCCATTCAAAGTAAGTTTTATCCCAGTTCTTGGGGATGAAAGCGGTATCGCCCTGCTCCACCATCTTGATGGCGGGCTTGGCGAGTTCAGCCGCGTTCACATACCATTGCTCGGTGAGCATCGGCTCGATGACGACATTCGAGCGGTCACCGAAGGGCTGGGCGATCACCTTGTCTTCCTTGCCGCGATAGAAGCCCAGGGCCTCGATCTCTTCCAGCACCATCTTGCGCGCCAGGAAGCGGTCCTTGCCGTTGTAGCGCTCGGGCACGTGGTTCTCCGGCGTCGAGATCATGCGCGCCTGCCCGTCCATCAATTTGATGAGCGGAATATCGTGGCGGCGGGCGACCTCGAAGTCGTTGAAGTCATGCGCGCCGGTGATCTTGACGGCGCCGGTGCCGAATTCGGGATCGGGATATTCATCCGCGATGATGGGAATCAAGCGCTCGGCGATCGGCAGGCGGACGAGCTTGCCGATGAGGTTCTTGTAGCGCTCGTCCGAGGGATGAACGGCCACCGCGCCATCGCCCAGCATGGTTTCAGGCCGCGTGGTTGAAATGACGATTTCCGAAATGCCGTCAATCTCGCCATCAACGAGGGGATAGGCGAAGGACCACATGCTGCCTTTCGTCTCGCGGGTTTCAACCTCGAGATCGGAAATGGCGGTCTGGAACACCGGGTCCCAGTTGACGAGGCGCTGGTCCTTGTAGATCAGGCCTTCGCGATAGAGCTGCACAAAGACCTTGAGGACGGCGCGCGACAGGCCCTCGTCCATGGTGAAGCGCTCACGGCTCCAGTCACACGACGCGCCCAGGCGCTTCAGCTGGTTGATGATGGTGCCGCCCGATTCCTCTTTCCATTCCCACACGCGCTTGAGGAAGGCCTGGCGGCCCATGGTGCGGCGGTCGGTCTTGTTTTCCTGGGCGAGCAGGCGCTCCACCACCATTTGCGTGGCGATGCCGGCGTGATCGGTGCCGGGCTGCCACAGCACGTCCTTGCCGCGCATGCGCTCGAAGCGGCAGAGAATATCCTGAATGGTATTGTTAAGGGCGTGGCCCATGTGCAGCGAGCCCGTGACATTGGGCGGCGGAATCACAATGGTAAACGGGTCTGCCTTGGGTTTGCGGCCGGCCTTGAAGAAGCCGCGCTTCTCCCATTCGGCATAGAGGCGGGCTTCCATTTCGGCAGGCGTAAAGGTCTTCTCGAGCATCGGGGATTCTGCATGGGTTGGCGTTGGCGGGCTATAAACACCAGCCCGCCCGGACATGCAACCCGAGGTCAGACCTTGCGGAGGGTTGTGGGCCGCGGCGGGCTGGTGAAGGTGATGCCCACCTCATTGCCTTTGCGCCACATGACCTTGGCATCGCGCTCGAGATTGTCGCCTTGCGTGACAAAGCGGAAGGTGCCGGGCACCGCCATCTGCTCGCCGCAGACGAGCTTGGCGCCGGTCTCCGAAATATCGCGGATCTTGCAATCCACGGTGGAAGCATTGTTGCTGTGGATGATCTTGCCCATCTTCAGCACCCGCATCCGGCGGGTGCCACGCAATTCTGGATGATCCATAGGCTGCGCCATCGCGCACACTCTTTCCGTGAACGGAGGAATGCTAGGCGGGAAAGGGTTTACAACTGGTGAAGTGCCCTCGCCCCCATTTGCCTAGAATTTGCGCGGCGGGGCGGTTTTAGGCGGCCCCGTGAACATGACGCCCAGCTGATCCTCCTTCCGCCACACCACGCGGGCGGGCTGAATGGAATTGGCGGAGCGGATCAACAGCCGGAAATCGACAGGCACCGAGGTGGGATCGGCGCAGCGGAGCCTGGCGCCCGTTTCCGAGATGTCGCGGATGGTGCAATCGAAGACCGACCACTTGTCCATGGTGACGATCTTGCCCTCCTTCAACACGCGCTGGCGCGGTGCGCCGCGCTTGTTCGGATCGTCCATGTGTCCCACCGGCCCGGAAACGGCCCATGGAAAACACTACCACTGATTGTTTATCTTTCGCTAACGGCAACCGGACGGTGTATCACCCGCCACGCCGGGCCACCCGCTCGATCTCCTCGCGCACCAGCCGCTCCACCAGTTGCGGCAGGTTGTCATCGAGCCAGTTCTTGAGCATGCCGCGCAGCAGGTCGGTGGTCATCGCTTCCAGAGAGCGGTTGGCGGTGGCGCGGCTGAGAAGATTGCCGGCCAGCCTGTCAAAGGCGGCACCGGTCGCCTGTGAGGCATCTTGAGAGAGCAGCGGCTGCGCCCGGGCGGGCTGAGGCGGAGGCTCTTCCTCCTCGAAAGGTTCAGGCTGCCAGGAGGCCTCGGCGACCGCGGCTTCACGCGCGGCATGGAAGGTCCGCTCGGGATCATAATCGTCGATCGTGCCGCGGAGCGTGGGCGCCCTCGCCGCTGTCTCGTAGTAGGAGGGCTGGCGGCGCACCGGGGCCGAGCCTGCAAAGGCCGGCACGCGCGAGGCCGGCCCCATGCGGAGCTGTGCCGCCGTTTCGGTGACGCGCGAGCGGTTGATGCGGTCGCGCAGGTCCTGGATTTCCTGTTCCGCCGCAGTTCTCGTTTCAACGGGAGGCTTGGGCACTTCGCGCAAATGCCGGACCAGCGGTGCGGGGGCGGAGCGGGCGGCGGGCACTTCGCCAATGTCTTCGTGAATCGCCTTGCGGATCGAGGCGAGAAGATCTTCCATTTTCGGTTCGGCGGACACGGTGGAGCCCTCACGAGGTGGCGGGATTAAGTGATTCGCCCCTCATTTTAAGGCCCGCGCCATGGCGGGGCCAGACGGGGCCCCGCCTTGTCAACAGACCTTCTGGCTATTCCACCGTATCCACGCCCGTGCCGATCCATTTGCCGCGGGTGGCGTTGTAATTTTCCATCGGATCGTAATAGGGCACGTTCAGGCGCTGGTCGCGGGCGGTGAGCTGGCCGATCGCCGCCAGCACCTGATAGCCCGCCAGAATCTGGCTGCGCTGGGCATTGACGAGGGTGGTGCGCGCCGTCACCACATCGGCCTGGGCGTTCAGCACATCAAGGGTGGTGCGGGTGCCGGCCTGATATTCCTGCCGGACGCCATCAAGGGCGAGCCTTGAGGCTGCCACCTGATCCTTGGCGGCGGCAATAATTTCACGCGAGGCGATGAGGGCCGCCCATGAGGCCGCCACGGCCTGGCGCACCGAACGCGCCACCTCGATCACCGCGATGCGCTTCTGGCTGGCGAGCTGTTTCGCCTCACGGATGCTGGCATAGGCGGAGCCCGCCTCGTAGAGCGGAACCGATACGACGCCCGCCACCGAATAGGTGTGCTGCTTGCTGCCCGAATTATGATCGAAATCATCGAGATAGGCCGCCTGCCCCTGCAGCGAAATCTGCGGCAGCAGGGCCGAGCGCTGCACGTCGATCTGATGCAGGGAAGCATCCTCGACGAAGGCGGCGGCGAGAATATTGGGATTGAGCTGGGCGGCCTTGGCCAGCGCCACCTCAAGGCTGGGCGGCATGCGGCGAAGCTCTGGATAGCTAAGCTTACCCGGGCTTTTGCCGACGATCTGGAGATATTTGGCGACGTCGGACGTGAGGATCGACTGCTGGTTGGCCAAGGAGGCCTGCGCGCCGCTTAACGAGGCGCGGGCCTGGGCCACGTCGGTGCGGGTGATCTCGCCCACCTTGAAGCGTTCGTTCGAGGCGCCAAGCTGGGCCCTGAGCACGCTGACGTTTTCCTGCTGAAGCGCCACCAGCTCACGGTCGGCGTAGACGTTGATATAGGCTGATACGGCGTTATAGAGCACGCTCTGCTCGGTCTGCAGCAGGTTCTGCTGGCCAGCCTTCACATTGGCTTCCGCCTGGGCGACCGAGGCCGTTGTCCTACCGCCCTGATAGATCGGCTGCGTCAGCGTGATGCTGATGGAGCCTGGCACTTCCCTGATCTTGGCGCTGTTGTCGGTGATGTAGGACTTGGTTTTTCCGCCAACGGCCTGCACTTCGCCTTGAACCGTCACCGTGGGGCGCCAGCCCGAGAGGGCCTGCGGTACCTGCTCGTCAGTGGCGCGCTGGCCAGCCCTGGCGCCGCGCAAGGTGGGATTGCCGAGATAGGCTTGCGCCATGGCTTCCGACACCGTGTCCGCCAAAGCAGGCAAAGGCGCCATAACAGCCGCCGCCATCGCCAGACCCAAAAACCGCCGCACAATATTGCTCTTCATCGACCACTCACTTCTGTCTGACGTCCCCGTCTCTTACTCCCCAACGCAACAAGGCTGGCTCTTGCGGCCGGTCCCTCAGAATACAAATGCGGGCCTCTTCTTCTGAAACCCAGGCAGCGCCGCGATCGGCGCATCAAATGCGTTGCGGCGCGCCACCGTCGACCCGTTGACCGTGACGAGGCACGCCCTTGCCATATCGGCACCGCCCACCGCGGCGACAAGGCGCCCGCCGTCAGCGAGCTGACTAATCAGCGCTTGTGGGATTTCCGCCACACGGCCTTCGATCAGGATCACATCAAAAGGTGCATCCGCCTTCACGCCCTCGGCCATCGGCGCTTCCGCGACCTTGACGTTGGCTTGCCCGGCAAGCGCCTTCCGGGCGCCGGCCAGCAGGGCCGAATCACTTTCCAGCGCCACCACCGATTTTCCCATCCGGGCCAGGACCAGCGTGCCATAGCCGGTGGCCGCGCCCACATGCAGGATCTTGTCTTCAGGCGTGATGGCGGCGAGTTGCGCCAGCTTGCCGAAGGACATGGCATCGATCAGGCAGCGCGGCTCAAGGCCAGAGGAAAGCGGAACATCTTCATCGGAATAGGCGAGCGTGCGGCGCGACTCGGGCACGAAATTTTCACGCGCCAGAGAGGCCATCGCATCGATGATTCGGCGGTCGGTGACGCCGTTCGGCCGCACTTGCGATTCGATCATGTTTTCGCGGGCTACAGCAAAATTCATACGCCAGTTTCCTGTGACTCAGGCACGCAAGGGTGACTTCCGGTGTTACCCAAACTGGCGTTTCAAGTCCACCTGGGGTCACCGGTTATTAACCGGTGAGTGGGAAGGAATGGCTGTTGTTTCACCAGGAGCCTTCGACTATACGGCTCCCCGGTTGGCCTCGTGGCGGAGTGGTTACGCAGAGGACTGCAAATCCTTGCACCCCGGTTCGATTCCGGGCGAGGCCTCCAATACCCTTAAAATCACTGCTTTCCCGGACGGCGCGCGCCGAAGCCAAAACGATGCGCGTGGCGCGGCGCCTTGCGGTGCAGGAAGGCGCCGAGCCTGACATTCAACCGCCGGTGGGCACGGCGCGCCATGGGAAAATCAACGGCCAGCACGGCGAGCCCTACCGGGATCATCCAGAAGCCCAGGACGGGCAGGAAACCCAGAAACCCGCCCGCCACAAGGGCAATGCCCAGCGTCGCCCGCGCCACGGGGTGGCTTGGGAGGGGAATGGTGCGGCCGGCGATTTTCACTTTGCCCATGGGGCGAATATAGGCGGGGAAGGTTTCATTTCCACTCCCGCCCTGCCCCGATAAAACCCTTTGCCCCGGCAAGCGGGTCTGCTATAGGGCGGCCATTCCCCGATAGCTCAGTTGGTAGAGCATTCGACTGTTAATCGAATGGTCCCTGGTTCGAGTCCAGGTCGGGGAGCCAAATTTTCAGATGCGATTTTTAAGCGCCCGCCTGCTCACTGACGATCAGTTGAAGTTGTGCTAAGCTCAAGACATGTTCAAGGGTTCGAAGCACACTCGAAAGCCGCCCCCAAAAAGAATAGCCCTGAAGCTGGGGTTTCAGGCATCTTACTCCTTGAATCGCGTGGAGGGGCTCGTTGTCTCCAAAGACATGCAAGGCATGTTCAGGCACTTCGAGGCCTCTGGCATGTCCCATGCGGCCCGCCGGACGACCATCAAAAGCAAATATGGAAAGAAGGCTGGTTAGCCGCGTCAGGCGGTCAATTGGCCTCATCCCTCCTGCTCTCCATGGCCGGGCTTGACCCGACCAACCAGACTTTCAGCCAGTTTGCTCGTTGAAAGTCTGGATCGGCGGGTCACGCCCGCCGAAGGAGAGTATAGGTGAATGCAATTGAACGCCCGATGCTCTTGACGGCCGGCAGGAGTTGGATTGTGGGTGGACGATTCACTGAACACCGATCCCGGTCTTCAAACTGCTGCTTGTATATCCGTCCGCGCGAAGTCGGCGCCGACATAGAGCAGGCGGCAGCCGTGTTCCTTTGCCACTTCATAGGCGAAGCAGTCGCCGAAGTTGAGGCTGGCGGGGTGGATGCCTTTGCCCCATTGCGCATAGATGCTGGCGATGCGGGTTGCCGAAGCTTCGGTGAGCGGCACGATCTCAAAGCCCAGGCCCACAAGCAACTGCTCCATCTCCGGGCCCACATTGCGGCGGCCTGCCACGATCAAGGCTTCAGCCACGGTTCCGGCGGAAATCAGGAGCCGCTGTTCTTTCACCAGAGCGGCGGCGCAGGCTTCAGCCCCCTCTTCGCCGAGGATGACGGCCATGAGCGCGGAGGTATCGACGGCAATCATTCCGGAAGCCCGTCGTCTCCATAGAGAAAATCCTGGCTCCGCGCCGCGTCAGGCCCGCCAGTGGCTTTCAGCGCGGCGGAGGCGCGCGCATTTTCCAGAACGGCTTTGCGGGAGCGCCTGTCAGCCACGGGCTTGACGGCCACCAGCCGCACGGCGGCATGGCCGTGCCGGGTGAGGATCACCTCCTCCCCCGCTTCGGCGCGGCGCACCAACTCGGTCAATTGCCCCTTGGCTTCGGTCACAGGAATTTGCATTTGTATATATTAGACCATTTTCTGGTCCATTTCAAGCCGCACGGCATTTCGCGACGGCGCCTCTATTCTTTTCCGTTGTTGCGCCACATTTTTCCTGTGAAAAATGCGGCGGGGCATCAGTGGTTCGGAGCAGGCGCATGAAAGCATTGAAAACCATCCTGATGGCGGGCGCGGTGTTTGCCGGGGCCATGTGGGGGAGCCCCGATGCCGATGCCAAGACGATGGCGCTGCTGGTGGGCGTGGCCGATTACAACGAAGCCTCCGGCATTCACAGCCTGCTCGGCCCCCGGAACGATGTCTCGATCATGTGGCGGGCGCTGAAGGCGCGCGGCGCTTCGCCCGATGACCTGACGGTGCTGACGGATCACTTGCCCACGAGCCCCGATTTTCCGGTGGCGAAGGGGCTGCCGATCAGCACCAACATCCTTGCCGAGCTTGACCGGCTGGCCAAGGTGGCGGAGCGCGGCGACACGGTGATCTTCTATTATTCCGGCCACGGCACCCGGCAGCCTGCCGACCCCAAATACCTTCAGGATGAGCCGGAAGCCGATGGCATGGACCAGGTCCTTCTGCCGGCCGATGTGGGCTCTTACGACCCGATCAAGATGACGATCCGCAATGCGCTGGTCGACAATACGCTGGGCGACAAGATTACCGCCATCCGCAACAAGGGGGCCTTTGTGTGGGCTATCGTGGATGCCTGCCATTCCAGCACGGTGACGCGCGGCGAAGAGGTGGTGCGCTCGGTCGACCCTGCCACGCTGGGCGTTCCCGATACGCCCACCCCTGCCCCTGAAGCCAGCCGCTCCACCGAGCGCGACGGGACGCTGCGCGCGGCGGTGGAAATTCCAGGCGATGGCGGGCTTGTGGGTTTCTACGCGGTTGAAAGTTCGGACCAGGCCATCGAGCGGCCCTTCCCTGGCTACAACATGCCGATGGTGGGCGATGATCCCAAGAAGCAGCGCATGGGCGTCTTCACCTATCTGATCCACCGCGCGCTGACGGAAAACACGGCCTCGACCTACCGCGACCTGGCGCAGCAGGTGGTGGCGGAACTTTCCTCCGACCGCACCGGGGGCAAGGTGCCGCCGCCGGTGTTCGATGGCGACCTCGATGAGGCGATCCCCGGCAGCACGGGCGACAAACTGCCCAATTCGGTGAGCGGGCTGGTGCAGGATGGAAAAATCTCCTTCCCCGCCGGAACGCTGCAGGGCTTTGAGGAAGGCGCTCAACTGGCGCTCTATGCGCCGGGCAAGGTGGACAAGCCCATCGGCCATGTGACGATCGCCACCTCCTCGGCGGTTGACAGCACGGCTGAGAATATCGACTGGGTGCAGGGCGCGGACCAGATCAGCAACGGCACCATTGCCGCTGTTGTGACGGAGCCCGCCATCAATTTCCGTTTCGTGGTGGCGCCGCCGCCTGCTGGCGACCTGACGGACGCCGGGGCCAAGGCCGAAACAGCATCCGCCATTGACGCGGCCTTCAAGGACGATGCGCAGGCGCTCGGCGTTTCCCTCGGCGATGCCGGAAATCCGGATGCCGACGTGATGCTGCGGGTGAAGAACAACCGGCTGTGGGTGGTGCGTTCCGACCGGCCATGGGTGACAACGGCCGGCGCCTATGACGAGACGCCCAGCATCGCGCTGGGAGATGGCCCCGAGAAAACCGGCGCGGCCCTCAAAACAGCCGTATGGAGTCTGGCGCGCGCGGCGAAGCTGTTGCGCGTGACTTCCGCCATGGAGCCCAATGGCGGCGAGGATGACGGGTTGAAGATCACGGCCTCGATCGCGCGCTCACCGAAACAGGATGACAAGGCGGCGTGCTCCGGCATTGACGCGCCAGCCGATGCGAAGCCGGTTGACCTGCAGCCGCTCTTACCCGCCGCGGCTGGCAATTGCAGCTATGTCGACATTGAAGTGACGAATGACGGCGATCTCGATTATTACGTCGCCGGTTTCTATGTGGATGCGCTGGGCGGCGTTTCGGCGATCCCCGCCAACACGGCCAAGCGCGGCTGCGTGCGCACCTTGCCCGCAGGCGCCGACAAGCCGCTGCAATTCCGCTTCTGGATCGATACGTGGGATGAGAAGGCGAACAAGCCTTCAACGGTTGGCGCGGAAAATTTCGTGGTGCTGGCGGTGCCGAAGCTCGCAGCGCATGAGCCGCCGCGCCTTTGCGCTCTCACGCAACCCACGCTACAGGCGATGCAGCAGACGCGCGATGTTGAAATCGCAGGCACCCGCAGCGCCAACCAGAAGCTCGCCTCGCTGATCGGCAATGTGGAAGGCGGCGCGACGCGCGGCGTGAGTGCGGCGCCTGAAACGGATGACGGCCCGAAGATGACGGGCCGCCTGTTCGTGTTCGACGTGAAACCGTAAGATTTATTGCAACTTCCAGCCCTGCTCGAGCTTTACCAGAAGCTCGGCGGCGGCGGCGTTTTTGGCGGCGTGAAGCTGCTGCGCGGCGGTGACCCGCCATGAGCCCTTGGCCTGTTCGGAAAGCCATGCGGCGCGAAGCAAAAGCCCCGCGGTCTTGCCGGGCGCCGACGCCTTGATCTTCGTGGGCAATTGCGGAACGTCCTTCTGGGCGCGGAAGCGTACCGTCATGCGCTCATGGCCGCTGTCGGCAATCACCACCGAGAAGCGCCCATCGCCATCCTTGGGGATGGTGAAGGTGGCTTCGCGGTCCTTCACCGTTTGCGTAGCCCATTCGGCTTCGCCCACCTTGATGGTGAGGGTGAAGGGCCCGGTGCCCCCCGCCCATGAGAGCCAGAGCTGCTTGGTATTCTGCGGCACGAAATTGGTGCCGCGCACGGCGAGCGGCACGGCCAGCGGATCGCCATCGCCTTTCGACACCATGTTGACGGGGGCAACCTCTTCACCGCCCGCGAGCACGGTGCCGATGGCGGTCAAGACGCTCCACGCATCATCGCCGGTGGGGATTTCGCCCTGCACATTGTAGCGCAGAACCGTGCCGCCGATGGCGACGGTGGAGCCGTCTCCCAATTCGAGCGAGATGGCGCTGGCCTTGTCGCGCAGGAACACCACGTCTCCGGCATAGACAGGCATCATCAGCTTGGGCGGCAGTTCCTTGCCCGCGCGCACCACCGCCGTCTTGGCGGACACGTCTTCGCCGGCAAGCGTCATCGACACGATATAGCCCGCCGGTGCGGGGGCGGCATGGACGGCCAGAATGTGGAGGGGCAGAATGGCAAGAAGGACGAGCAGCAGGCGTTTCAAGGCGGGAACTCCGGGTTTCATCTGAGGATCGCGCGCCACCCCTTCCTCGGCACGTGACTGGCGATATCCATAAGGGAGTCAAAGAGCTTAAATAGGGCAAAACCGGGGACAGCCACCGATACCACGTCAATGCCGGTGGCGAAACTGAACCAGCGCGACACGATGAAGAGAGCGGCCAGCGTGACAAGGCTCAAGGCGATGATGGCGATGGCGCCCACGAAGGTGCGGGCGATATAGGCGAGCACCACGAACAAGATGACCGCCAGAACATTCTTGAAGAAGGGCGAGGCCGGTTCGGTTTCGACAATCGCCTTCGCCTGAACGACACTGTTGGCGAGCACAAGAGCGCCCGGCATGTTGCCGAAGGGCGTTGCGTAAATGTCGCCCGAGTCGGCATGACTGGCGCCCAGGATCACCGCGCGGCCGGCGAAGGGATCAGCGTCGATGTCGCCCGCGGGGGCGGCCACCTCATCCTTCATGATGACAAGCTGCGATGCGCTGATGCGGCGGAGCGCCACCACCTGCTGGCCATCGCGCGTAATGCGGAACATGGCGGGGGCGCCCGCCGTATCGGCAAAGACAAAGGGAATCTGCGCCACGGGCGATGTTACCGGCGGCCACGGCGGCAGCGGCGTTGCCTCATGGCCGCAATCGATCTTCACCTGCGCATCGAGGAAGGCCTTGAGATCAGCGTCATGCGAGACGCCTTTCACCGGCAGAGCGCTCATCACCAGAACGGCGGCGGGATAGGCGACGCCGTTGGCGCCGTCGCACACGGTTTGCCACAATTTCAGGCGGCGCACCGAACGGTCGCCGCCGATATCGTTGAGCGTCGTGACCCAGCGGATGTTGGGCTTGCCCGCCACATCGGCATCGTAAAGTGTCGGGCCATCGCCCGCCGCCATGGCGGTGCCTTGCGCCTTGGTGAAGCCGATCTTGCGCACCAGAAGGAGAAGCGGCGCATCGGCGGGATAGCCGCGCAGCAGGGCCGAAAGCTGCGGATTTGCCGCCTGCCCTTCAATCGAGGGCGACAAATCGAAATCGACCAGGATGGCCGCCGCCTTGTTGGTGGCCGACATGCTGACGAGCTGCGCCAGTGCGGCATGCGGCGTGGAACTGGTGGCGCCCCACAGGCTGCGCGTCTTGTCGTCGACATCGAGGAAGGTGACGGGCAGCGCCTCTTTCGGCACGCCCGACATGGTGAGCGACAGGGCGACGAGATGATCAGCGTCTGCCAGGCCGTTGTGGGAATCGAGCACGCGCTGGCCGAACCCGGCCAGCATCGCCAGCACGGTGAAGGCGGCGATCAGGAACGTCTTGACGCGATGCGCCGCCGCCTGCCCCAGCTTGATGCCGAACAATTTCCCCATCGCCTGACCTTAGCGTGGCCTGCTGCAAAGTAAAATCGGGATTCGCTTGGGCGCAAACGAAAACCCCGGCCGAAGCCGGGGGTTTTCTCCACAGTGATCTCCCGCTTCACTCTCTCCATGGCTGGGCTTGACCCAGCCATCCAGCCGGTCGACGTGGGGACTGGCTGAACGACTGGATGGCAGCCTCAAGGGCTGCCATGGAGAGACAAGGGAAAGCGCGGCGCTGTCTTACGCCATTCCTCTTCAATCGGCATCGCTGGCCGAAACGCCGGGGCTCTTGAGATAGAGCGTGGGGAAATCGATCGTGGCGTCGCGGGTGGTGCCGTCCGCCTGGCCCTTGTCCCAGATCTTGGTGAAGGCTTCGGCGCGCTGCTGGAAGTGCGCCTGCCGTTCGCCCGGATCGGCGGGATACATATATTCGACCGTGGTGCGGTCGGTATCGGAGATCACGTCATTGGCGGAGGGGATGTAGCAGGAGCTGTCCTTGCCCTTGAGGTAATAATCCGCCGGGAAATAATAGAGCATGATCGACTTCGGATCGAAGTCCGTCAGCATCAGCTTCAGGTCTTCGCCGACATAGGGCGCCATGTTGAAGGCGATGGTGTCCTTGTCCCAGTTGTTCGGCGGGCCAGACAGATACTTGACGATGAAGTCCCAGTTGAACTCGTTGCCGCAATTGGCAACCGGGCTCTGATGCTCGTGCATGAAGCCCAGCGCGTGGCCGAACTCATGCAGGATGACGCCCTGCACGTCGGGCTTGTCGAACACCGACATGTCCGTCGCCTTGTCGAAGCCTTCGAGATTGAGCGTGGCCTCGTTCTGCGCCGTATAGACGACGCCGTTCTGGCCGAGCTGCGACCAGTAGCCGGGCTGATCATAGGAGACGCGGATCTGCGAGGGCTTGCCGTTGGGATCGCATTTACGGGGCTTGCCGTTCACCGTGAAGGCGAATTTCAGGCCCATCTTCGGATCGTCGGTCCACTTGCTGGCGATCTGCGCCACCTTGAGGTTCACCTCATCGGTGCCGCCCATGAAGCACACGCGGAGCTTGGAATATTCCGGCGTCCACTGCACGAGCTGGCTGTAAATGCCCTTGGCCTGATCGGAATCATCGACCGCTTCCAGCGCCTTCATGCCGGCGATCATGCGCTTCACATATTCAGGCGGCAGGCCGCCCTTGCCGGAAGGATCATGCGCTTGCGCCACGCCCACGCACAGGGCGAGCGCCGCGCCGGAAAGCAGAAAAGATTTCATCATCGCCGTCATGGTTCTGGTGTCTCCATCAGACAGTTGAAAGAAAAAATGCGCCAAGTCTGACGCTCAGTCCGGATCGTCGGCCTTGACACCCGCCGCCGTGAAATAAAGGGCGGGGAGATTGAGCGTGGCATCGCGCGTTCCCGCATCGCCGCTCTTGTCCCAGATCTTCATGAACTGGGCCTTGCTGTCGGCGAAGTTGGTGATGCGCTGGCCCTGATCGGCCGGATACATGAATTCGATGGTCTCGCGGTCGGTGGCCGAGATGTCATCGTTGGGCGAAGGGATATAGCAGGAGGCCTGCTTGCCCTTCAGATAATAATCGGGCGGGAAGTAATAGAGCATCACCGATTTGGCGTCGAAGTCGGTCAGCATCAGCTTCAGGTCTTCGCCCACGTAAGGCGCCATGTTGGTTTCAATCGTCTGCTTGTCCCAGTTGTTGGGAGGGCCGGCGAGCTGCTTGTTGAGATAGTCCCAGTTGAACTCGTTGACGCAATCGGCGGCCGGGCTCTGGTGTTCATGCATGAGGCCCAGCGCGTGGCCGAATTCATGCAGGATCACGCCCTGGACATCAGGCTTGTCGAATACCGACATGTCGGTGGCCTGGTCGAATTTCTCGAGATTGAGCGAGGGTTCGTCCTGCTTCGCATAGAGGGTGCTGGACTGGCCGAGCAGCGACCAGTAGCCGGGCTTGTTATAAGACACGCGGATTTGCGATTCCTTGGCGTTGGGATCGCATTTCCTCGGCTTGCCATTGACCGTGAAGGCGAACTTGATGCTCATCTTGGGATCATCGGTCCAGCGGCTGGCGATCTGGGCGATCCTGAGATTGATCTGGTCGTTGCCGCCCATGAAGCACACGCGGAGCTTGGCGAAATCAGGCGGCCATTGCACGACCTTGGCATAGACGCCCTTGGCCTGGTCCGAATCGTCCATGCCCAGCATGGCCTTGTTCACGGGCAACATGCGTTTCACATATTCAGGGGGAATGCCGCCCTTGCCTGAAGGATCGTGGGCCTGAACAGACCCTGTTCCCAGCATGACGGCCAAGGCTGCACCGGTGAGGCAGCTCAGGCTATGGTTCGCCAACATGATCGCGGACACTCCATCGGATCGCGTGCAGAAGGCCCCCTCTGCCGGCCGGAGATTAACACTCCAGCCGCCGTCATCAAGGCGAAAGGTGCCGGACGACAATGTTAAAACTGCGAAAGCATCAAGGCGGCTTTGTGCCTTTGCGCGGATTTGACGGATGGCGGCGGGTGGGGCATGTCTAGCCCCATGGACATCAAGCAAGACGTGATCGCCGCCATCGGCAACACCCCGCTCATCAAGCTGCGCAAGGCCTCCGAGATGACGGGCTGCACCATTCTCGGCAAGGCCGAGTTCATGAACCCCGGCCAATCGGTGAAAGACCGCGCGGCGCTGTTCATCATCCGTGACGCTATCGCCAAGGGAACGCTGAAGCCCGGCGGCACCATTGTCGAGGGTACCGCCGGAAATACCGGCATCGGGCTGACAGTTGTGGCCAATGCCATGGGCTTCCGCTCCGTCATCGTGATTCCCGTGACGCAGAGCCAGGAGAAGAAGGACGCGCTTCGCCAGCTTGGGGCGGAACTCGTGGAAGTGCCCGCCGTTCCCTACAAGAACCCCAACAACTACGTGAAATATTCGGGCCGCCTGGCCAAGGCCATGGGGGCGGTGTGGGCCAACCAGTTCGACAATGTGGCGAACCGCCTGGCCCATATCGAAGGAACGGCGCCCGAAATCTGGGCGCAGACGGGCGGCAAGGTGGATGCCTTTGTCTCCGCCGTGGGCTCCGGCGGCACGCTGGCGGGCTGCAGCATGGGGCTCAAAGCGCGCAACAAGGCCATCAAGGTGGCGCTGGCCGACCCGCCGGGGGCCGCACTTTACAGCTATTACAAGACGGGCGAACTCAAGTCTGAGGGCTCCTCCATCACCGAGGGGATCGGCCAGGGGCGCATCACCGCCAATCTGGAAGGGGCCATCGTGGATGAGGCGTTCCAGATTCCCGACGCTGAGTCGGTGGCGATCGCGTTCGACCTTCTGCAACACGAAGGTCTGTGTATGGGCGGCTCGACAGGTGTTAACGTGGCGGGCGCCATCCGCATGGCAAAGGAAATGGGGCCGGGCCACACCATCGTGACGGTGCTGTGCGACTATGGCACGCGCTATGCGTCCAAGCTTTTCAACCCCGCCTTCCTGCGCGAGAAGAACCTGCCGGTGCCGGCGTGGCTGGAAATGAAGCCCGATGTGCCGGAGGTGTTCGAGCCGGTTCCGGCGTGATTGATCGCCACGCACAATGACCACCCTCCTCTTCCGCGATGATGCCTATCTGCGCGACTGCGATGCCGCCGTGCTTTCGGTGAATGAGCGGGGCGGGATCGTGCTGGACCGGACGGTGTTCTACGCCACGGCGGGCGGGCAGCCGGGCGACAAGGGACGGATCGCCTGGGATGGCGGCGAGGCGGTGATCGCCACCACCGTTTATGACGACGCAAAAAACGTGGTGCATGTGCCGGCCGATGGCCAGCCGCTGCCGCCCGTGGGTGCCAGGGTGAAAGCGGCGCTCGACTGGGACAACCGCTACCGCAACATGCGCGCCCACACGCTGATGCATCTGCTCTGTGCCTCGGTGCCCTTCCCGGTGACGGGCGGCGCTATTACCGAGGATGGCGGGCGGATCGACTTCGACATTCCCGAGGGCCAGATTCCCGACAAGGCGGCTCTTGCGGAGCGCATTAATCGTCTGATCACGGAGGATCATGCCGTGTCCTTCCGCTGGATCACCGATGAGGAGATGGATGCGAACCAGCATCTGATCCGCACCATGTCGGTGAAGCCGCCGCGCGGAGCGGGCCGCGTGCGGCTGGTGCTGATCGGCGAAGGTGGCCAAGTGGATTTGCAGCCCTGCGGCGGCACGCATCTTTCCTCGACCGCCGCCATCGGCCCCATCGCGGTGGGCAAGATCGAAAACAAGGGCAAGATCAACAGGCGCATCCGGCTGGTGTTTCAATGAGCAATGATATCGTCTCGACGGCGTGGCTGGCGGAACATCTGGGATCGCCCGACATCGCCATTCTCGATGCCTCCTGGCACATGCCCGCCACGAAGCGCGACGCGAAGGCGGAGTTTGTGGCGGGACATATTCCCGGCGCGCAGTTCTTCGACATTGACGAGATTGCCGACACGGAGTCACCCCTGCCCCACATGCTGCCTTCGCCGGAGAAATTTTCCGCCCGCGTGCGGAAGCTGGGCGTGGGCGACGGGCAGCAGGTGGTGGTCTATGACTCGGCTGGCCTCTTCTCCGCCGCGCGCGTGTGGTGGATGTTCAAGGTGTTCGGGCATGACAAGGTGGCCGTGCTGGATGGCGGGCTGCCCAAGTGGAAGGCCGAAGGCCGCGCCCTGGCGCAAGGCCCGGCCAGCCGCCCGCAGGAGCGCCATTTCACCGCGCAGTTGAATGCGGCCATGGTGAAAAGCCGGGGCGAGGTGGCGGCAGCACTTTCAGGCCACACGGCGCAGGTGGCGGATGCGCGTTCCCCCACGCGCTTTCGCGGCGAGGACATCGAGCCCCGGCCCGGCGTGCGCCCCGGCCATATGCCGGGCGCCCGCAATGTGCATTACGCCACGCTGCTGAATGGTGACGGGACGCTGAAGGATGCGGATGCGCTGCGAAAGATTTTCGCGGCGGCGGGGGTGGATGCGGCACGGCCCGTCATCACCAGCTGCGGCTCCGGCGTGACGGCGGCCATCCTCTCGCTGGCCCTCACGCAAATCGGCGCGCCCTCGCATGCGCTTTATGATGGCTCATGGACGGAATGGGGTTCGACGCCGGAACTGCCGGTGGCGGTGGGAGCCTGAATTAAACCGCCGACTCCCGCAGCCATGCGGCAAGCGCGTCCTCGCTGATCTCGCCCGCCGCGAGACCATAGATCATGGTGACGATCATCGCCTCGTCGAACTCGACGGCGACATTGTTGAGGCCGAGAAAAACCATCGCGCACAATGTTCCGGTGCGCTTGTTGCCATCGATGAAGGGATGGTTCTTCACCACGCCCGCGCAATAGGCGGCGGCGAGGCGGAAAATATCCGCTTCCGGCTCATAGGCAAAAATATTTTCCGGACGCGCCAGGGCGCTCAGCAGCAGCCCTTCATCGCGCACGCCATCCGCGCCGCCAAAGCGCGCAAGGGATTCACGGTGGAAGGCCTCCACCATGGCAGTTGTCAGCCAGATCATGATGGGTGCCTATTCCGCCAGCTTCTTCATGGCGTTGGGATATTTACGCATGAACGCGCGCGCGGTTTCGACAGCCGTGTCGAAATTCGCGTCATAGGGCGTGATCTCAAAGCCGCGCGGGGTTCGGGCCACGAATACCTTGTCGCCCTCGCCAAGACCCAGGTCCTTGGCGATGTCCGAAATCGTGAGGCTCAGCGAATTGCCGACCTTGCGGATGATCAGAGGCTTATTCATGTATGTACATTCGTATAATTATACGGATGTGTCAACATAAATATCACCGCACCGGGGGCGCGTAGAGGATGCCGCCGCCGTTCCACAGGGCGTTGAGGCCGCGTTCGATCAGGAGCGGCGAGGCCTTGCCGAGATTGCGGTCGAAGATTTCGCCGTAATTGCCAACGGCCTTGATGGCGCGGGCGGCCCAGTCGGGATCAAGCCCCATGTCAGCGCCGAAGGTGCCTTCGAGGCCAAGCAGGCGGCGCACGTCAGGCTTGGTGCTATCCGTTTTCAGCGTATCAACGCCCGCCGAGGCAACGCCCATCTCCTCCGCGTCGATCAGCGCGAAGAGCGTCCAGCGCACGATGTTGAACCATTGCTCATCGCCCTGGCGCACGGCGGGGCCCAGCGGTTCCTTGGAAATCACGTCCGGCAGCACGATCGAGTCATCGGGATTGGCGAGCTTGAGGCGGATCGCATAGAGCTGCGACATGTCGGCGGTGTAGGTATCGCATTTCGAGGCGTCGAAGGCCTTCACCAGATCGGCGATATTGTCGAACATCACCGGCGTGAAGGTCATCTGCTTCTCGCGGAAGAAATCCTCCACATTGTCTTTCGTCGTGGTGCCGGAGAGAAAGCAGATCGACGCGCCGGTGAGATTGAGCGCCGAGGTGACGCCCAGCAATTTCTTGACGATGAAGCCCTGCCCGTCGTGATAGGAGACGCCGACGAAACGGATGGCGGTGCCGGTCTCGCGCTGCATCGTCCATGTGGTGTTGCGGGCCAGCACATCGACGGCGCCGGATTTGAGCTTGTCGAAGCGTTCGACCGCATTGAGCGGCACGAATTCCACCTTGGCCGCGTCGCCCAAGACTGCGGCGGCCACGGCCTTGCAGAAATCAACATCGAACCCCGCCCACGCGCCATCCGCCCCTTGCGCGGCGAAGCCCTGCAAGCCCGGATTAACGCCGCAGAGCAATTTTCCCCGCGCCTTCACATCCGAAAGCGTTGAGGCATGGGCCAGCGAGAAGGCCGACAGCAAAAATGCGAGAACCAAGGCAAGCCGTCTCATGGCGCGAATCCCTTCAAACAGAGAAGAACGCTAGACCGGACGGCAGAGCGTGAAAAGGCGTCAGTGCAGGATCTGGCTGAGGAACAGCCTGGTGCGCTCGCTCTTGGGATTCGAGAAGAACTCGGCCGGCGCGTTCTGCTCGACGATCTGGCCCTGATCCATGAAGATCACCCGGTTCGCCACCTGCCGCGCGAAGCCCATTTCATGGGTGACGCAAAGCATGGTCATGCCCTCCTCGGCGAGGCTCACCATGGTGTCGAGCACCTCTTTCACCATTTCGGGATCAAGGGCCGAGGTCGGCTCGTCGAACAGCATGATCTTGGGGTTCATGCAAAGCGCCCTGGCGATCGCCACGCGCTGCTGCTGGCCGCCCGAAAGCTGGCCCGGATATTTCAGCGCCTGCTCGGGGATTTTCACCCGCTTGAGGAACTTCATGGCGATTTCCTCGGCGTCCTTCTTCGGCATCTTGCGCACCCAGATGGGCGCCAGTGTGCAGTTCTCGAGGATGGTCAGATGCGGAAACAGGTTGAAGTGCTGGAACACCATGCCGACCTCGCGCCTCACCTCGTCGATCTTCTTCAGATCATTGGTGAGGGTGGTGCCATCCACCACGATGTCGCCGCTCTGGTGCTCCTCAAGGCGATTGATGCAGCGGATGAGGGTGGATTTGCCCGAGCCCGAAGGCCCGCAGATCACGATGCGCTCGCCCTTGTAGACGGTGAGATTGATGTCGCGCAGCACATGGAACTCGCCATACCACTTGTTCATGTTGTGGATTTCGATGGCGACCTCGTCGCTGACGTTCATTTTGGGAGCGGGGTTCGCCATGTCCTACCTCTTGTGTCCGGTCTGCAGCCTGCGCTCGGTATAAGCCGCATAGCGCGACATGCCGAAGCAGCAGACCCAGTAAATGAGAGCAACCGACAGATAGCCCGTCGGTGCCGAAACCGGCGTGGCCCAGGTGGCGTCACGCAGGCTTGATTGAACGATGCCCAGCAGATCGAACAGGCCGATGATCAGCACCAGCGTCGTATCCTTGAACAGCGAAATGAAATTGCCGACAATGTTGGGAATGGAAATCTTGAGCGCCTGGGGCAGCACGATCTTGTACATCATCTGCCAGTAGGAAAGGCCCAGCGCCTGCGCGCCTTCATATTGGCCCTTGGGGATGGCCTGCAAGCCGCCGCGCACCGTTTCGGCCATATAGGCGGAGGAGAACAGCGCCACGCCGATCAGTGCACGGAGCAATTTGTCGAAGGAGACGCCGGGCGGCAGGAACAGCGGCAGCATGACGCTGGACATGAACAGCACGGTGATGAGCGGCACGGCGCGGATCAGTTCGATGAAGGTGATCGACAGGAACTTCACCACCGGCATCTTTGAGCGGCGGCCCAGCGCCAGAAGAATGCCGAGCGGGAGGGAGGTGACGATGCCGGTGATGGCCACCACCATGGTGACGAGAAAACCGCCCCATTGCGGCGTTTCCACACGCTCCAATCCGAAATCGATGTCGAGTACGAACATGGCGACCATGATGGCAAGCAGCAACGCGCCCCAGCCCGCCACCACGGGCATGCCCCTGCCCTTCCTGCCGAACACCGTAACTGCCAGCGAAAACAACCCGGCGAGGCAGCTCAAGACTTCAATGGCGAGCGGAATGGCCGCGTAATCAAAATCACGGAACCTGACGTATATGGGCGTGATGGCGAATGATGCCAGCCACAGGATGAGCGCCAGCGCCGCAAGGCCGAGCCCGATGACGTTCCGCGAGATTCCGTCTTCCACGCCAAAGGCGATCAACGGCACCAGAGACGCGAGGAAGAGCAGGAACACCACCATCGACACATAACCCTGCGGGCCAAAGTTAAGATTGCCGCCGGTGAGCAGGATCAGGGCGATGAGCGGAAAGAAAATGAAGAGGTAGATGGCGTTCGGGCCCTTGAACGGCACGGAGGGCATGAGCATCGGGATGGCGCCCGCCGCGAGCGTCAGAAAACACAGGTTCACCCGCCAGCGCTGGTCGATGGGATAGAAGCCGTAAATCCATTGCGGCAGCTTGTCGTAGACCATGGGCCAGCAGGCGCCCAAATGCTCGCCAAGGCAGGCATTGCGATCGGTGCCCGACCATATGGCGCGGAACAGGGCGAAATCGAGAAGGCCCCAGATCACCCACACCGCGAAAGCGCCGAGCAGGATGGTGAGGACAGAACTCAACAGGCTGGAAAACAGATTGGCGCGCGCCCAGCCATAGATGCCCGACATATTGGCGGGCGGCGGCAGGCGCGGCGCGTCTTCGCTGCGCACATAGGCAAGGGTGCCAGAGCGCGCCATGTCAGCGCTCCACCAGTTTCATGCGCGAGTTGAACCAGTTCATCAGCAGGGACGTCAGCAGGCTCAGCGAGCCATAGACCAGCATCCAGATCGACACGATCTCGATGGCCTTGCCTGTCTGGTTCAACACCGTGCCGCCCACCGCCACGAGATCGGGATAGCCGATGCCCACGGCGAGCGATGAGTTCTTGGTGAGATTCATATAGGTGCTGGCGAGCGGCGGGATGACCACGCGCATGGCTTGCGGGATGACGACATGGCGGAGCGTCGGGCCGGAGCGGAGGCCCAGCGCATTCGCCGCTTCCGTCTGCCCCTTGTTGACGGATTGCACGCCAGCGCGGACGGCCTCGGCAATATAAGTCGCGTGATAGATCGACAGCGCCAGATAGAGCGCCATCATTTCCGGGATCATCGCCGCGCCGCCACGGAAGTTGAAGGCCGTCCTCTGCGGCACATCCCAGGTGACCGGAAAGCCTGCCAGTGCGAGGCCCAGGAGCGGGAGAACGATCAGAAGGCCAATCGATGTCCAGAACACCGGAAAAGGTTTGCCGGTGGAGACGAGACGCGCCTTCGCCCATGGCACCATGACAATGATTGCAGCAACCGCCAGCCCCAGCCCTACAAGCCCCATCCACCCGCCTTCGCCGAACATGGGCGCAGGGAACATGAAGCCCTTCTTCGACAGGAAGAACAGGCCGCCGACGCTGACCGCCTGTTTCAGTTCCGGCAGGGACTGGATGACGACGAAATTGTACCAGAAGAAGATTTGCAGCAGCAGCGGGATGTTGCGGAAAAATTCGATGTAGACGGTGGCCACGCGCGAGACGATCCAGTTGCTGGACAGCCGCATGATGCCGACCGTGAATCCGATGATGGTGGCCGTGGCGATGCTGACGATGGCGATGAGGATGGTGTTGAGCAGGCCGACTTCAAGCGCGCGGCCATAGGTGGAGCTGCTGGAATACTCGACCAGGCGCTGAATGATGTCGAAGCCCGCGGTCTGCGACAGAAATTCATAGCCAAAGCCCTTACCCAGCCGGTGCAGGTTGGCAATCGTATTGTGGACGATTTCATAGAGCAGAAACAGAAGGACCGCGAGAAGCGCCGCCTGAAAGAACACGGCGCGGACCTTCGGATCATTCCAGACAGATACTTTCGGGACGTCACGCGCCCCGGCGGCCATCGTCATGCCCCTTCACCTTCCCCTTGTCACCACTCCCATGTGGCCGAACCCGCCGGTTTTCCGGTCTGGGCCTAAAGGCAGAAAGGGCCCGGCGCATGGCCGGGCCCCTGAGCGATGTTAGCGGATGGGCGGCGCGTATTGCAGGCCGCCGTCTTTCCACAGCGCGTTCTTGCCGCGCGCGATCTTGAGCGGCGTGTTCTTGCCGACATTGCGCTCGAACACTTCGCCGTAGTTGCCGACCGCCTTGACGATATGGACGACCCAATCCTCATCGAGGCCGATGCCGGTGCCGAAGCCCGCCGCCGTGCCGTCCGCATTCTTCACACCCAGCACGCGCTGGATTTCGGGATTGGTGGATTTCAGCATCTCATCCACATTGGCCTGGGTGATGCCATCCTCTTCCGCCGTGAGGAGCGCGTAATAGGTCCACTTCACGACGTTGAACCAGGCATCATCACCCTGGCGCACCACGGGGCCCAGGGGCTCTTTCGAGATGATTTCGGGCAGAACGACGTGATCGTCCGGGTTCTTCAGCGCCAGGCGTTCGGCATAGAGGCCCGACTGGTCGGTGGTGAAGATATCGCAGCGGCCTTCGTCATAGGCCTGGCGCACCTGGTTTGAATCCTCGATGGCCACAACCTGATACTTCATGTTGTTGGCCTTGAAATAGTCGGCGAGGTTCAGTTCCGTGGTGGTGCCGGTGTTGGTGCAGACGGTGGCGCCGTCGAGCTTCAGGGCCGAGTCAATGCCCATCGACTTCTTCACCATGAAGCCCTGGCCGTCATAATACATGACGCCCGCGAACTTGAGGCCGAGCGAGGTATCGCGGCTCATCGTCCAGGTGGAGTTGCGCGAGAGAATGTCAACTTCGCCGGACTGCAGCGCCGTGAAGCGCTCCTTGGCGGAGAGCGGCGTGAACTTGACCTTGGTCGGATCATTGAAGATCGCGGCGGCGACGGCCTTGCAGAAATCAACGTCGAGGCCGGTCCAGTTGTTGTTGCTGTCGGCAATAGAGAAGCCGGCGAGGCCCTGGCTCACACCGCATTGCAGGAAGCCCTTGGCCTTTACATCATCGAGCGTTCCGGCGGAGGCCGTGGCGGCCGCGGCCATGCTGACGGCGGCGCCGAGCATCCACGAAAAAACTTTGCGTTTCATTCTGGTTCTTTCCTTCTTACCTGTGCGGCTTGAACGGAAACGGCCGATCATGAATGACGATCATGAGACTGCCCCGCCCTGCCCGCCGTTTACGTCTGTTTGCTCCCCGGAGGCGCTTTTGCGTTCACGCCTCTCTGCGGGCAAGACAAGCCGGAAAATCCCCGAGGGTCAAGGCCAAAGCAAACGGGGGAGAACCTTTGAGATTTCCTCAGCGGTGGCAAAGCACGGCAAACCGGGCTTCGCGGGCCGTGCCACCATGATGACGGGAAGCCCGAGCTGATCCGCCGCCCTGAGCTTTCCCTGCATCGCGATACCGCCCGAATTCTTGGCGACGAGATGGGTGATGCCATGCCGGCGCATCAGCGAAAGCTCATCATCCATAGTGAAGGGCGGGCGGGCCTTCACAAGCGTCCAGCCCGGCGGGAAACTCACGCCCGGATCTTCAATCATCCGCGCCACGCCCTGGGGTGTGCGATCAAGAAAGGGCGCAATCTCCTTCCGGCCAATGGTGACCAGCGGCGTGGCGGAGGGCGGCAACGCGGCCACGGCCTCACCGATATTCTGAACGATGATCCAATCCCGCCCGGCGGGCCAGGGCGGAACCTCGAGGCGGAGCAGCGGCACATTGCCTGCCGCTTCTGCGGCATGGCGCGACATTTGCGCCGCGAAGGGATGAGTGGCATCGATCAGGATGCGGATGGATTGCGCCTTGAGATAGTCCGCGAGCCCCGCAGCACCGCCAAAGCCGCCCTGGCGGATGCGGCCTTGCGGCAGGAGAGGATGCTCCGTGACGCCAGCCAGCGAGGTTTCAACATCATAGCCTTCAGCGACAAGACGCTCCGCCAGCTCACGCGCCAAGCCGGTGCCGCCCAGAATGAGAATGCGCTCAGCGGGCATGGGCGATGATCTGGCCCGTGCGCGAGACGATGATCACATCGGGGGAAACGTCATCATTGCGGAGGATGGCCTTCACCTGTTCCAGCGCTTTTTCGCCCACGCGCTGCGCCAGCGGAATGCCATCCGCCATTTCGAGAACCTGCAGCGCGGTGTTCGCCGCGAGCACCTGGGCGTGATCCAGCTCCGGCGCGAGACTGGCGAGGAATGCCGTATCCACCTGGCTCCGGCCGGAATGGAGATCCATGGCACCCTGCGCCAGCTTCACCATCTTGCCGAAGCCACCGCCGATGGTGACGCGGGGCACGGGATTCGCCCTGAGATATTTGAGCAGGCCGCCGGCGAAATCGCCCATGTCCAGCATCGCTTCAAGCGGCAGGCCATAATGCGCGCGCACAGCATCTTCAGACGTCGAGCCGGTGCAGCCCGCGACGTGCCGGATCCCCATGGCGCGCGCCACATCAACGCCCCGATGGATCGAAGCAATCCATGCCGCGCAGGAAAAGGGATGCACGATGCCCGTGGTGCCGAGGATCGACAGGCCGCCCATGATGCCGAGGCGCGGGTTCCACGTCTTCTCAGCCAGCTTATCGCCGCCGGGAATGGCGATTTCGATTTCGACGTTGCCGCCGCCCTGCTCCGCGATCACATCGCAAATCATCTGGCGCGGCACGGGGTTGATGGCGGGTTCGCCCACTGCAACCGGCAGGCCGGGCTTCGTCACCGTGCCCACGCCCTCGCCCGCCTTGAAGGTGATGCCCGATCCCTTTTCGCGCACGGTGGCGACAACCATCGCGCCATGCGTCACATCGGGATCATCGCCCGCATCCTTGATGATGCCGGCTTGCGCCCAGCCTTCGCCCTTGCCTTCCAAGGCCAGCGCGAAGGCGGGCTGTTCGCCCTTGGGCAGCGTGATCGTGACGGGATCGGGAAAGCGCCCGGTGCGCAATGCCGCAAACGCCGCCTTGACAGCCGCCGTTGCGCATGCGCCCGTGGTCCAGCCACGCCTTAATTCACCCTCGGGCTTCTCCAATCGCATCGGCCCACTGTATAAGAGCAGCATGAGCAACGGACCAACAAAAAGGGCAGCCGACTGGGCGGATACGACAGGCTTCGCACGGCTTGATGGCGAAGCCTTTCCGGATTTCCTGCCGGGCTGGGTGTGGCTGGTGGGGGCAGGCCCCGGAGCGCCGGGCCTCATGTCGCTTCTCTGCTATCACGCCATGCAGCAGTGCGACGTTGTGGTTTATGACGCGCTGGTGAACCCCGACATCCTGCGCTGGGTGAAGGTGGGAGCAGAACTCGAATATGCGGGAAAGCGCGGCGGGAAGCCTTCTCCCACCCAACGCGACATCACGCTGAGGCTCATCGAGCTGGCGCAAGCGGGAAAGCGCGTCTTGAGGCTCAAGGGCGGCGATCCCTTCATGTTCGGACGTGGCGGCGAGGAATGCCAGAACCTCGCAGGTGCCGGCATTCCCTTCCGCATCGTGCCCGGCATCACGGCGGGCGTGGGCGGCCTTGCCTATGCGGGGATGCCCGCCACCCACCGCGACACCAACCATTCGGTGATCTTCCTGACCGGCCATGACGCCAGCGGAAAAATGCCAGCCAATGTGAACTGGCCAGCCGTCGCCAAGGCCTCGCCCGTCATCGTCATGTATATGGCGGTGAAGCATCTGGGCGAGATCGCTTCCGCCCTGATCGAAGGCGGGCGCATGGCGGATGATCCCGTGACCATCGTTTCCAATGCCTCGATGCCGCACCAGCAGGTGGTGGCCACAACGCTGGAACAGGCCGGAGCCTTTGTGGCCGCCAATGAACCGCCGACCCCGGCAATCGTGGTGGTGGGGCATGCCTCCGACTGGCGCTCCATGCTCGACTGGTATGCGCCAGCCCTTCGGGAGAACCCGATTGGCTAAGGCCATCGTGGTGGCGGCCCCTTCCTCGGGCAGCGGCAAGACGCTGGTGACGCTGGGCCTGCTGCGGGCGCTGCGCAACGCCGGGCACCGCGTCGCCTCCGCCAAGGTGGGGCCGGATTATATCGACCCCCGCTTCCACGAAGCGGCGACGGGAAGGCCCTGCTTCAACCTTGATCCGTGGGCGATGCCGCCGGAGCTGATCCGCGGCCTCGTGGCGGATCTCACGCGGGATATAGATGTGCTGGTCATCGAGGGGGTGATGGGGCTGTTTGACGGGCCACAGGGAGCGGCGGGCTCGACCGCCGATCTGGCCGCGCTGCTGGGGCTGCCCGTGGTGCTGGTCGTGGATGCGCGGCACCAGTCGCAATCGGTGGCGGCGCTGGTTCATGGCTTTTCGACCTTCCGACAGGACGTGCCGGTGGCGGGCGTCATCCTCAACCGGGTGGCCAGCGCCCGCCATGAGTCGATCCTGCGCGGGGCGCTGGGAAACAGTGTCTTGGGCGCGCTGCGGCAGGATGACTCACTGAAGCTGCCGTCACGCCATCTGGGACTGGTACAAGCTGAAGAGAATCAAGATCTTGAAGCCTTTATTGAAAGCGCCGCCTTAGCGGTTGCACGTGAAACAAATCTTGACAGGTTCCTAACCATCGCCGCGCAAGTGCCTGACGAATCAGTGATTCGCGACTCACTTCCGCCGCTTGCCCAGCGCATCGCCGTGGCGCGGGACACGGCCTTCGCCTTTGCCTATCCGCACCTGCTCGAAGGCTGGCGGCGCGCGGGCGCCGAAATTCTGCCCTTCTCGCCCCTCGCCGATGAAGCGCCGGCCCCTGAAGCCGATGCGGTGTTCCTGCCCGGCGGCTATCCCGAACTACACGCCGGGCGGCTGGCGGCGAATGCCGCCTTCCTCAATGGGCTGCGCGCGGCCAAGGGCCTCGTCTATGGCGAGTGCGGGGGCTTCATGGTGCTGGGGGACGCGCTGATCGATGCGGAAGGCGTGCGCCACGCGATGGCGGGGCTATTGCCGCTCACCACCAGCTTCGCCGCGCGGAAACTGCATCTGGGATACCGCCAGCTTCAGCCCCTGTCGGGAGCGCCGTGGGCGGGGCAGTTGCGGGGCCATGAATTCCACTATTCCACCATTGCCGCCGAGGGTGCGGCGGAGCGGCTGTTTGAGGCCAAGGACGCGGCGGGGAACGCACTTCCTCCCATGGGCCTCCGGCGGGGCCCTGTGATGGGCTCCTATGCCCACATCATCGCGAGGGCCCCATGACGGCGCGCGCCATCATGCTGATGGGGACGGGCTCGGATGTGGGGAAATCCCTGATCGCCGCAGGCCTGTGCCGTGCCTTTGCCAATCGGGGCATGAAGGTGAGGCCGTTCAAGCCGCAGAACATGTCGAACAATGCCGCCGTGACGGAGGATGGGGGCGAGATCGGCCGGGCGCAGGCGCTGCAGGCGCGCGCCGCCCGCGTTCCCGCCTCGGTGCATATGAACCCGGTGCTGCTCAAGCCCGAAACGGCGACGGGGGCACAGGTGATCGTGCAGGGCCAGCGCGCCGCCACCATGACGGCTAAGGATTATTTCAGGAACCGCCCGCAGTTCATGCCGGCGATCCTCGACAGTTTCCACAAGGTGGCTGATGAGGCCGATCTGGTGATCGTCGAGGGTGCCGGGAGCCCCGGCGAGATCAACCTCAGGGATGGCGACCTGGCCAATATGGGCTTTGCCCATGCGGCTCACCTTCCGGCGCTGCTGGTGGGCGACATTCACCGGGGCGGGGTGATCGCTTCCATCGCCGGCACCTTCCACATCCTTCCGCCTGAGGATCGCGCGCTATTAAAAGGGTTCATTATCAATAAGTTCCATGGCGATCCTGACCTGTTTTCAGAAGGAAAGGCCTTTCTGGAGCGGGAAACGCAGACGCCCTGCCTTGGCATCGTGCCGTACTTCCCCCTGGCATCCCGCCTGCCGGCAGAGGACGCCGTGGCGCTGGAGGAAGCCCTTTCGAGCGCCTCGGGGGCTTTCAAAATCTCGGTTCTCCGCCTGCCGCGCATCGCCAATTTCGACGATCTCGACCCGCTGCGGCAGGAACCGGGCGTGAGCGTGCATTTCGTTCAATCCGGCGAAGCGATCCCCGCCGATACGCGGCTGGTGATCATCCCCGGTTCAAAATCCACCATGGCCGATCTGGCAGCGCTGCGGCGGGAAGGCTGGGACATTGACTTGGCCTCCCATATCCGGCGCGGCGGACATGTGCTGGGCCTGTGCGGCGGCTACCAGATGCTGGGCCGCATGGTGCATGACCCTGAAGGCCTCGAAGGGCCGGCAGGAAGTGCCGCGGGCTTGGGCCATCTTGATGTTGAAACCACGCTGCTGCCGGAAAAAACGCTGACCCGCGCGTCGGGCCGCCATGTGGCAAGCGGCGCTTTGCTCGAAGGCTATGAGATTCATCTGGGGCACACGGATGGCGCTGATTGCGCGCGGCCCTTTTCTATGATCGGCAACCGGGCTGATGGGGCTTTCTCGGCAAACGGGCGGGTGGCGGGCACCTATCTGCATGGCTGCTTCAGTTCCGATCAATTCCGCAGCGCCTTCCTCGCGGCATTGGGAGCTGAAACAAGCGGGCTTACTTACGATCACGCGGTGGACGCGGCGCTTGATGCGCTGGCCCAGCATCTCGAAGCCCATCTCGACATGAGCCGCATTCTGGCGCTGGCGGAGCCGGTGTGAGTTCCGCCGCCGCCATCGCCCTTCTGGTTGAGCGCTTCACCGGATATCCGAAACCGGTCTACGCAGCGATCGGCCATCCCGTGGAATGGATGGGACGGCTCATCACGGTATTGGACCAAAGGCTCAACCTGCCCGCCTCCTCCCGATGGGAAGGCCGGTTGCGGGGCGTGGCGGCGCTTGTTGTGCTTCTTGCCGCCTGCGCCATTCCGGCGTGGATTGCCGAACGGATGGTGGCGCATCTGCCGTTTGGCTGGCTGATCAATCCGCTGATCGCCACGGCCTTCCTCGCCCAGACATCGCTCCGCGATCATGTGCAGGCGGTTTACGAGGGCTTGGGCACTTCGCTGGCCGATGGCCGCCTTGCGGTGAGCCGGATCGTCGGGCGCGATCCGGCCAATCTCGATCAATCAGCCGTTTCGCGCGCGGCACTCGAAAGCCTTGCCGAAAATGCCTCGGACGGGATCGTGGCCCCGGCGCTCTGGTATGCGCTTCTGGGCCTGCCCGGTATCGTCGCCTACAAGGCCATCAACACGGCGGATTCGATGATCGGCCACAAGTCGGAGCGTTACCTCAACTTCGGCTGGGCTCCGGCGCGGCTGGATGATCTGGTAAACCTGCCCGCCTCGCGCCTGTGCGGGGCGCTGTTTGCCCTCAGCAATCCCGGCCGCGTGAAAATCGCGTTCGACGCCATGTGGCGCGATGCGCCGCACCATCAGTCGCCCAATGCCGGGTGGCCGGAAGCGGCGCTCGCCGCGAGCCTTGGCCTCCGCTTCGGCGGCCCCCGCAGCTATCATGGCGAGCTGGTCGATCTGCCCTGGATGGGCGAAGGCCGGAGCGACCTCACGCGCGATGACATCCAGCGCGGCCTTGTTCTTTATGGGCGGATGCTCAGCCTTTTGTTCGCACTCGCCTGCGCGTGGTGGCTTTTTTGAGAATGAGCGGCAGGCCGGCCGCGACGAAGATCACCTCATCGGCCAATTCGGCAATCCTCTGGTTGGCGATGCCCTGCGCATCGCGGAAGGCGCGCGCCATGCGGTTTTCCGGCACCACGGAGAGCCCCACCTCGTTGGAGACGATGACCACGCGGGTCTGAACCTCCGCCAGCACCTTGCACAGCACGTCCAGTTCCGCTGCCAGATCGCGGTTGTGGTGCATGAGATTGCCGAGCCAGACGGTGATGCAATCAACCAGCACGAAGGGCGCTTTTGCACTGGCGATGGCGGAAGCGAGATCGAGCGGCGCTTCCACCGTGTCCCACCCTTCGCCTCGTCCGGCGCGGTGGCGGGCGATGCGGTCCGCCATTTCAGCGTCGGTGTTTTCCGCCGTGGCGACATAGATGCGGCGGCCAGCATAGGCCTGCCCCAACGCCTCGGCGTGGCGGCTCTTGCCCGAGCGCGCACCCCCCAGAACCAGCGTGACCTTCCTCATGGCCTGACCGGGGGAATGCGGGCGATGAAATGGCCGCGCATGAGATCGGGCCATTCACGGAACGGCACCTCACCCGTTTCAGTTTCGCCATGCGCCTTAAACCAGTGGAGAAGGGCGTCTGCCTGCTGGCGCGTGGGCTGGTTGCGCCCGGTGACATAGCTGAAGCGTTCATCATCGCGCAGGATGACGCTGCAATGATGCTTGCAGTTCCACAGGCAGGCCTGCGTTTCGACGGGGATCGCGAGGCCTTGCGCGGTGATCGCCTCGCGCATGTGGGCAATCAGCGTTTCGCCGCCGGTGCGGCCATCCGGCCCCAGTTTCTCCTCGGGGCTGAAACGGCAGGTGGTGCACATGACGATCGACCGCATGATCTGGGAAAAACCTTTCGGGGCTTGCGGATAAGCCATGCTTCAATGTAGGCAAAGGGCGGGCCTGTCAACGCAACCAAAACCGGCATGACATACGACCGCATCGCCTTCCTCGCCTCGGACTCGCCGGATGCCCGCAAGGCGCTGAAGCTGTTGTCCAGGAAATACGGCAACAGCGACCCCGCCGAGGCCGACGTCATCGTGGCGCTGGGCGGCGATGGCCACATGCTGCAGACGATCCACCGTGTCTTCCCGTCGAACATTCCGATCTACGGCATGAACCGGGGCACCATCGGCTTCCTGATGAACGACTACCGGGAGGCCAAACTTCCCGAGCGGCTTCATGCGGCGGAACTCACCACCATTCATCCGCTCCGCATGACGGCGACGGATGAGAACGGCAAGGTGCACAAGGCGCTGGCCTTCAACGAAGTCTCCATGCTCCGCCAGCGCTACCAGGCGGCGAAGTTCCAGATCGCGGTCGACGGCAAGCCCAGGCTTCAGGAACTGATCTGCGACGGCGTGCTGCTGGCCACGCCCGCCGGCAGCACCGCCTATAATCTCTCCGCCCACGGACCAATTCTTCCCATCGAGTCCCGCCTCCTCGCCTTGACGCCGATCAGCGCCTTCAGGCCGCGCGGCTGGCGGGGCGCCATCCTGCCGCATCAGGCGCGGGTGACGGTGACGGTGATTGAACCCGTAAAGCGCCCGGTGGCGGCGGTGGCCGACCATCTGGAAGTGCGCCATGTGCGCGAGGTGGAGATTGCCGAAGACCGGAAACGCTCGGCAAAAATCCTCTTCGATCCCGGCCACAGCCTGGCCGAGCGCGTACTGCGCGAGCAGTTCCACTTCTGAACGGGATTATTTATCGCGGCCGGTTTTCGCGCTGACGGGCGTATCGCCGCCGTTGCCATATTCGAAAATCTTGCGGAAGATTCCGGGGGCGATGGCCGACATGGGATTGACCTGGAACTGCGGCTTGCTGAGCGTTCCGCCAAGCGCGAAGGTGAGGCCGATGACGCCCTGCCCCTTGCCGCCCGCCACGATATCGCCAATCAGTGGAATGTTTCCAAGCGCCGAGTTCAATGCGTAGGCCGGGATGATGGTGCCGGTGATGTCGATGGCGCCATCGGCCTTGCGGATCAGCCCGCTGGCGCTGGCGCCCAGATCATTGCCCGACAGCAGGGAATCGCCGATCCGCACGAAATCGCTGTCGCTGGTGAAGGGGAGCTTGAGCCTTGTGAAGGCGACACCATCCTTGCGCGGCCCCGATTTCTTGGGCTTGCCCTTGGCATCAAGCTGCGCCAGTGCGGCTTCGTTCCGCACCTCGAAATTGCGCAGCACCAATTGCCCCTGGCGCACCGAGGAATTGGCATCATTGGCAATGAAGGCGAGAAACTCGATCTGGCCGCCGGCGATCTTGGAATAAAGATTGGCGGCCCGGAGTGCCGCCCCGCCATCGCGGCCCGTGAGGCTGATCTGCCGCCCGTTATCGGTTGGCGTGATCTTGAGGTTGACGGGCTGCCCCGACAGGAAAGTGCCCGACATATCCGCCGCCTGCACGCGGCCGCCGGAGGTGCGGATATTGGCCGAGACGCCGGTGATGACCTCGCCGCGATTGGCATAAATGCGGTCGACGCTGGCGGTGATGTTGAGGGGCGGCGCGTTATCGCCGCCCTGCCCTTGCGAACCCGACGAAGAGGTGAACATGGACTTGATCAGCGGGCGCGCGTCAAAACTGTCGCCGCTGAGCGTCAGGGAAGTGCCGCCGTTGTCACCCTTCCTGATCGCGAGCGCGAAGCGGTTTTCATCGCTGAGCTGCACGGTTGAAAGCTTTGCATCGCCGATGCCGCCGCCATCCGCCAGGGCAATATCGCCCTTGATGAGCAAGCCGGGCCCGCTGATCACCAACCCCTGAACCTTGCGGCCCTGATCGCCCTTGCTGAGGTAATTGAAGTCCGCCGTGGTCTTGGGCGTGGGATCGCGCGACCATCCGATCGCGTCGATGCGCATCGCCGCCTTTGAGAGATTGGCGTCAATGTCGATCAGCCCGGTGGGGTCGGCGAGATCGGCGATGATTGCCTTGACGCCCACGCTGCCGGTGAGAAAGCCGCCGAGGTTTATTCCCATCTTGGCGCGGTCATCAGCATCAAGCGTGGCTTCGAGAACCGCCGACTGCTGCTTTCCCTCTTTCGCCCAGGAGATTTTTGCGTCAACGCCGTTGATCTTGGCGGGGCCGGAGGCCGTGATCTTGTCGGCGCTGGCGGCCAGCTCGAAGGTGCCGCCGGTGATATCGATTTTCGGCAGCGCGTCCTTCAGCGAGGCGTTGGTCAATTTGGCTTTGGCTGAAAAGGTGGTGCTGCCGGGCGGAATATCCTTTTGCAGCGGCACATTCAGCGTGACGTCGAGGACGGCGTTGCCGCCCAGCTTGGAACTGTCGATGCCGGAATTGGAAATCAGCGCCAGGTCGGGCTGGTCGAGATATTCGATGAGCCCCTGCGCGTTCGATTTTGCCCTGACCTGAAACACCGTGGGCGTGATCGGCGCGAGAAGCTCGGTTGACGACATCGACCCCGCATCGACATGCACCGTGGCGCCGGAGGGCAGCGTGACATCGCCGCCGTCAATCGTCATGGCGAAGGCATTATCCTTCAGATGCGCGTCGCCGCTGGCATTGGCGAGCGGCGGCAGGCCCTTGAAATAGCTGGTGGTAACGCCCTCCATGGCAAACTGCAGGTCAACCGCGCCATCGGGAAGCTGATGATTGGCGCGCGCCGCATCAAGGGCATCAACCGGCAGATTGATCTGGAACGACCCATCCGTCACGGTTCCGGCGTGGACATTTTCATTCACCCATTTCCGCGTGCCGGGCGACATGATGGGCGGCCAAAGACGCTTCAGAAGATCAGCCGAGAGATCGCGGATACGGCCCGAGAGAAGAATGCCCGCCGACTTGTTGCCGCCAGTGATGACGCCGCGCAGCCGGACGCCCGACTGGCCGGACATGACAACCAGATCCTCGATCTCGAGCTTCGCTTCGGAAATCGACGCGAGGCCGGAAAAATTGATCTGGTCCACCGCCACCGCATGCTTGATGGTGCCTTGCGTATCGATTGCCACATTATGCGCGGCAAGATTGATGGAGAGCGCCTTGAGGCGGCCATCGGGGGTGCGGACGGGGAGGATATTGCCGGTGAGCTCCGCCTGCGAACCACCAATCAGCAGCACCGAGTCGGCAATCACCACGCCGCCCGTGGCAGGATCATAATCGGCACGAAGCGAGCCTTCATCGACGATGATTGGGTCGGCGAAATAGTCGGGCAGCGCCACTTCACCGGCGGCCGCCGCGAATTCGGCGGACGCCTTCTTGATGACGCCCTCCCCCGTCACCTCGAACTCCGCATGGCCCGACAGCGGCACCTTCATCCGCGCCAGCTGGGAGAGCGCGAAGACCTCATCGGAAATATTGGCGGGCACGAGATCATTGATCCGCGCACTGACGGAAAAACTGTCGGTGTCGCGCTTGTAGCTGGTGGAGACTTCCGCCCGCCAGCTTCCGCTCTGATGCCCGTTGGCGACCCTGGCATTGCTGACCACCGCGAAGCCATAGGGCATGCGGTGGAAGGCCAATTCGGCGTCCGGCACGTTCCAGATCGCGTCGTTGGCCTCGTCATAGATGCGGATCGAGGCCTGGGTGACCCTGATGTCCTCAACCGTGCTGATCGCCGTGTCGTTGGCGCCCGCGCCCGACAGGATGTCGATGAGCGTGCGGCCGGAGACATTGCCAAGCCCCGGCGCGGCGCCGGTTGACGGCGGATCGGCCTTGCCCTCCGCCGCCGACTGTTCAACGGCGGGGCTAGAATCTGCTGCGCCCGTTTCCGCTTCCCCGCCAAAGCCCAGTTCGATCCGGCCATCGAGGCCGCGCGTCACCAGGATGCGGGGGCCGATCAGGTCGATCGATTTCGGCACCACGCTGCCGCGGAACAGGGCCGCTTCCTCGATACCGATCGCGGCGCGCGGCGCCCTCGCCAGAAGATTGCCCTTGGAATCCTTGAGGGTGACGTTGCGCAGCCGGAAATGCGGAATGCCGCTTCCCGCCTCGCGCTCGATCACCGCGCCATCGAGGTCCACCGTCATGCCGGACAGGCTGCGATTGATCTGTGTACGGATGGTATCGGTCATGAAATTGAGCGACACCGGCCCCTGCGACAGGCGCAGGTAGAACGCGCCCACCAGCGCTGCCACGGCAAGACAGACCGACAACATGCTGAAGGCGGTTATTTTCAGGAGTCTGCGCCGCACCGCTGTCCCGTTTCCGTTCCCTTTTCCCGTCTGGGCGCACGAAGGGCTCCGCCTGCGCCGGATGCCGCCCCTTTGCCCAACAACCTAGGCCAAAGCGTGGCCGCAACTCGCGAGAGTGCCCGAGCTTCGCGCCGCGCGCCACCACGCTTTCGCCATGACAGTGGCCGTCATGGGGCGTATTCTTGAATGATTCTCTTAAAGATCGGTCTGGACATCACGAATGCTCTTCAGGAAGCGCGGCAAGCCAACCTCCAACGATAATCACCCTTCGGTTGTTTCAACGCCGGCCACGCCGTCATCCCTGATCGGGCGCGGCATGGTGGTGGAGGGCGATGTGTCCTCCGACGGCGATATCCATGTCGACGGCATATTGCGCGGCAAGCTGCAGGCGCGCCAGTGCGTCATCGAACTCAACGGCCTCGTGGAAGGCGACGTGATCGCCGATGAAATCGTGGTGCGCGGCCGCGTGGTGGGCCCGATGCGCGCCTATCACGTGCATGTGGAAGCGGGCGCCCGCGTCGAGGGCGACGTGGTGAACGCCTCGATCACCGTGGACGGCGGGGCTGAAATCCACGGCGCCATCTGGCACAATGACGATCCCTTCGCGGAAGCCGCAGAGAGCCGCCCCAGGCCTGAGGCCGGGCGGGAAGACGCCGCCGCCTCGCGCGAGCGGCCGTCCTATCTCGAAAGCCCGCTGTGGAACGGCGGCGCGGTCGACGACTACCGCCCCATCGTGGCCGTGCGCCCGCGCTGAGGCGGGCGTTCAATCTCTTCCGCTCATACTCTCCATCACCGGCCTCGAGCCGGTGACCCAGACTTTCAACCTGCAAACCGGCTGAAAGTCTGGTTGGCCGGGTCAAGCCCGGCCATGGAGAGAAAAAAGAGAGAGCGCGTCCAACCGAAGGCCGGCCCCCGCTAAACCGCCAGCGCTTCCTTCACCCTGGTCTGGAAATAATGCACGCCCTGTTCGTGGCGGGGAGACAGGGGGCCGGACGAATAGCCGCCGGACATATAGTTCTTGTGGGTGGCCACGCACACCTCATAATCCTCGCGCACCACGGCGAGATTTCCGGCGATGGTGCTGGCGCGCTTCGAGGCTAACGCCTCGCCCGTGTCGGCGAAATAGAAATGATAGATCTGCTCGGTGCGGTCAAAGGCCAGCGGATTGATGCGCGAGGTGTTCATGCCGCCCTCGAACAGAGAGAGCGTCCAGTTCGGCCACATCCACAGCCATTTGCCGCGATAGAAAAGCCCGTCGCGCGGCGGCGCCGTCATGCGGATGAAGCCCTTGTGGGCGGTGGTCTTGAACTGCTCGAAATCAATCGCCGCGAAGAAGGCGTGATGAACGCCGGGGATGTGATAGCCCTCGACGAAATTGTCGGTATAGACTTTCCAGTTGGCGTCGAAGACCACGCGGTCCGTTGCGACAGACTGATATGTCTCGATCGGCTCATCCGCGAGTTCGGCAACAAGTTCGCCAAGCTGGGTGGTGAGATCGGTCTCGGGCGAAATCGCCGCGAAGAGAAGGCCCCGCCATTCCGCCACATGGATGGGCTCGAGCGGCCAGTCCGCCGGGTTGAAATCAGGGTCCTCGCCAAACCAGGGCGCGGTGACGAGGCGGCCCGTGTCGTCAAACACCCATTGATGATAGGGGCAGCGGATGGTGGCGCAGCGGCCCGTGCCCTCTTCCAGAAGCTTGGCGCCCCGGTGGCGGCAGACATTGCGGAAGCCCCGCAACTGCCCATCGCGGCCCCGCACCACGAAAACCTTGGCCCCCGCCAGATCGGCGGCGACATATGCGCCCCGATCCTTCACCTGCGACACCGGCCCCAGCAACTGCCAGGTGCGCGCGAAGATCGTATCGCGCTCACGCGGCAGAACGGCGGGATCGACATAGAGGGCGGGATCGAGATTCAGCATGGCAGGCACTCCGTTGGCGCGACATTGCCCAAATGCCTGACCAGCATCAAGCATCACGGTGCAGCAGGCATGCCCTAATCAATATCCTCCACCACCTCATCGCCGCCCTTGATGCGGTGGGAGAGGGAGGCCTGGATGAAATCATCGAGGCCGCCGTCCAGCACCGTCGAGGGGCTGGTGCTGGTGTGGCCGGTGCGCAGGTCCTTCACGAGCTGATAGGGCTGGAGCACATATGACCTGATCTGGTGGCCCCAGCCGATGTCGGTCTTCTTGGCGTTGGCGGCGTCGATCTTTTCCTGCTGCTTCTGCAGTTCCATTTCGTAAAGGCGCGCCTTCAGCATCTTCCACGCGGTGGCGCGGTTCTTGTGCTGCGAGCGTTCGGACTGGCAGGCGACGATGATGCCGGTTGGAATATGCGTGATGCGCACGGCGGAATCAGTCTTGTTGATGTGCTGGCCGCCGGCACCCGACGCGCGGTAGGTGTCGATCTTGCAGTCGCTCTCGTTCACCTCGATGTTGATGGTGTCGTCCACCACCGGATAGGCCCAGACCGAGGCGAAGGAGGTATGCCGCCTGGCGTTTGAATCATAGGGCGAAATGCGGACCAGGCGGTGGACGCCCGATTCGGTTTTGAGCTTGCCATAGGCATTGTGGCCCTTGATCTGCAGCGTGGCGGATTTGATGCCCGCCTCTTCGCCGGGATGATCGTCCAGAACTTCGACGTTGAAGCCCGACTGGTTGGCCCAGCGCGTGTACATGCGAAGCAGCATCGAAGCCCAATCCTGGCTTTCGGTGCCGCCGGCCCCGGCGTTGATCTGCAGGAAGCTGTCATTGGCATCGGCTTCGCCCGAGAGCAGCGTTTCGAGTTCGGCCTCGCCCACATCCTTGTGCAGCGCCTCGAGCGCCTTCTCGGCCTCGGTGACGATGCCCTGATCGCCATCGGCCTCGCCCATCTCGATCAGCTCGGTATTGTCGGCAATGGTCTGCTCAAGCCTGAGCACCGTCTTGATGCGGCCGTCGAGATCATTGCGCTTGCGCATGATCTCCTGCGCCTTCTGCGGATCGCCCCAGATCGAGGGGTCTTCCGCCTTGGCGTTCAGTTCGGCGAGGCGTCTCTGTGCGGCATCCCAGTCAAAGATGCCTCCTCAGCAGTCCGATGGACTGCTTCATTTCTTCCACCAGCGTGGAAATTTCAGCGCGCATGATTCAGCAAACTCTCAAAAACGTGATGGCGCTCAATAGAGGCCGCCGCTGCCGCCCGTCAACCCGCCTCCGTCCGTCGTGGCGGGCGCCTGCTGGACGGGAACGTCCTGCTGGATAGCCGCGCCGCCATCCTGCTGGGCGGGAACCAGAACCACGCCCTGCCCCGGCTGCGGATTGGCATTGGCCACATCGCCGCCGATCACGGTCGTCGAATCAGGCGGCTCGTCGCCCGGCTTGAAGGCTTCGAGGATGGTGCCGGGCGTGCCGAAGATGGCGCGCTTGCCGGTTTTGACGTCAATCGGCACAAGCTCAATGGCGCGCGGCACGCGGAAGGGAGTCGCGGGCTTGTCGCGGAGCGCCAGCTTCATGAAATCGGCCACGATGGGGGCGGCCAGTTCACCGCCGGTGCGGTGGCGGCCCATGGGCTTGGGATTGTCGTAGCCGACATAGACGCCCACCGTGAGATCGGGCGTGAAGCCGATGAACCAGGCATCCTTTTCATCATTGGAGGTGCCGGTCTTGCCCGCCACGGGCTTTCCCACCGCCAAGAGCTTCTTGCCGGTGCCGCGCTGCACGACGCCTTCCATCATCGAGGTGATCTGATAGGCGGTATAGGGGTTCATCACCTGGTCGCGATTGTCGAGAAGCTCGGGCTCGGGCATGCCGGGCGTGTAGTGATCTTCATTGCAGGCCGTGCAGTCACGCTTGTCATGCACGAAAATGGTCTTGCCGAAACGGTCCTGCACGCGGTCGATCAGCGTCGGCTCGATCTTCTTGCCGCCATTGTCGATCATCGAATAGGCGGTGACCATCTTGAGCAGCGTGGTTTCACCAGCCCCCAGCGCCATGGCGAGTTGCAGCGGCAGCTTGTCATAGACGCCCAAACGCTGCGCCAGGTCGGCGATCTTCACCATGCCCATTTCGCTGGCGAGGCGCACGGTCATCACGTTACGCGACTGTTCGATGCCGCGCCGCAACGTGGCGGGGCCGAAATATTTGTTCTCGTAATTCTTGGGCTTCCACATCTGCCCATCGGTCATCTTGAACTCGATGGGCGCATCTAGCACGACGGATGAGGGCGTGTAGCCATTATCAAGGGCCGCCGCATAGACGATGGGCTTGAAGGACGATCCGGGCTGGCGCATCGCCTGCACCGCGCGGTTGAACTGGCTGGCGCCATAAGAGAAGCCGCCCACCAGCGACAACACGCGGCCAGTGTGCGGGTCCATCGCCACCAGCGCCCCTTCAACCTCGGGCATCTGCACGAGATGGTACTGGCCTTCATCCTTGCTGGGCGCCACATAAACAACGTCACCCGGCTTCAACACCTTGGCGGCGCTCTTGATCTCGGGGCCAAGGCTCGTGCCATCGACATAGGAACGCGCCCATTGCATGAGCGCCAGCGGAATGACGCCCTGCTCGCGGTCATCCGGAAGTTTTCCCGTCTGGTCGCGCTTGGGCTGGAGGCCGACGGTTGCCTGCGCGTCCGTGACCGACAGCACGACAGCGAGCCGCCAAGGTGCCAGGTCGGCGGGCACCTTGCGGTCGGCAATGGCAGCGCCCCAATCGCCTGTCACATCAACCTGCGTGATGGGACCCCGATAGCCGCGCTTCCGGTCAAAGGCGATGAGGCCGCGCGCCAGGGCCTGGCGGGCATAGATCTGCAGCTTGGGATCAAGCGTGGTGCGCACCGACAGGCCGCCGGTATCGAGCTTGTCCTTGCCATAGATGCCGACCAGTTCGCGGCGCACCTCTTCGGCAAAGGATTCGGCGGCGAAGAGTTGCGCGCCGAAGGGGCGCTGCGTGACGACGAGAGGCTTGGCCTGCGCCTCCTTCATTTCGTCTTCGCTGATGTAGCCGTTGTCATACATCTGCCCCAGCACCCAGTTGCGGCGCTCGACCGCGCGGGCATGGTCGCGGAACGGGTTATAATTGTTGGGGGCCTTGGGAAGGGCCGCGAGATAGGCCGCCTCCTCGAGCGACAGGTCGTTCAGCGACTTGCCGAAATAGTTGAGCGAGGCGGCGGCCACGCCATAGGAATTGAGGCCGAGGAAAATCTCGTTGAGATAGAGTTCCAGAATCTGGTTCTTGCTGAAGGTCTGTTCGATTCGCTGCACCAGCAGCGCCTCTTTCAGCTTGCGGGTGACGGTGCGCTCATTGGTGAGCAGGAAGTTCTTGGCCACCTGCTGGGTGATGGTTGAGGCGCCGACGATCGTGCCGTGGCCGGAAATCTTCACCTGCGCATAGCGGATCGCCGCTGCCGCGATGCCGCGCCAATCAAGCCCGCCGTGCTCGAAGAATGTCTTGTCCTCGGCAGAGATGAAGGCCTGAATCACCCGGGGCGGCATCTGCGTGACGGGCACGAACAGGCGGCGCTGCTCGGCATATTCGGCCAGAAGAGATCCATCCGACGCGTGTATGCGCGTCATCACCGGCGGTTCATACTGGGCCAGCTGCTTGTAGTCGGGCAGGTCCTTGGAGACGTCCCAGATGACATAGGCCACGCCGACTGCCGCGGCGCAGAACAGCATGAAGCAGACGCCAAAGAGCCAGCCCAGAAATCTTAACATCAGACGGCGTTCACCCTGCCTCGATCAAATCCGGCGTGGCAGATAGCACATATGCCTCCGCTTGGAAGACTTTTCGCTAGGCCGGGAATGTGGCCAAGGCGGGGCGGGTTGAATCGCGCGCCATTCCGTGCACCACTGGACGGACAGAGCACGGCGCGGCAGCATGACAACCATGAAAACGCTTCTCCGAATCCTTCTCCTCCTTCTCTTGCCGGCGGGCCTCGCGGGGCCCGCGGCAGCCCTGTCCTACAAGACGGATTTCTTCGCCGAGTTCTATTATCGCTACGGCTATCCGGCGGTACAGGGGCACAAGGCCATCGCGATCGGGCCGCGCGGCGCGTGGCGCACCAGCGCGGCGCAGAAAACCGCCGAAGACGCCGCCAGCCAGGCGCTCGACAGCTGCAATGCCGATGTAAAAATTGACGATCCGCAGCTCAAGAACCCGTGCGCGCTTCTGGTTGTCGACGATCAGTTGAAAATGCCGCTGGAGCCGATGGGCGGTTCCATGGATGCCGTGGCGCCGGAGCCTGACACCGTGCTGGACAAGGGCATGTCGCGCTTTCCGGAAGGCGCCACCCATGGCAGCGTGATCTTCGTGACGAGCTGCTACCGGGTGAACCAGGTGGATGGCTTCGTGATTGCCTGGACCTTCTTCTACAATGCGCTGGGGTACCGCGTGTTCTTTCCCGACGGTTTCGCTGAACCCCGGCCGCCCGAACTTTGCGGCCTGCCCGGCGACCGCATCGAGGACCAGTCCACCGTGATCAAGCTGCAGATGGCGCAAACGCGGCGCAACATCGCCACGCTGAACGCCCGCTATCCCGGAGAACCGATCATCCTGCAGGGCCAGGGCCAGGGCGGCTGGGTGGTGCAGGCGCTGGGCGCACAGGTGGCGGCCGTCGTCGCCACCGGCACCTCCTGCGGCGTGGGCAACACCGGGGCCACCAATGTGCCCCAGGGCGTGCCCTATCTGGTGATCGCCGGCGGCAGCGATTCCTATGTACCCACCGCCGCGAAGCCCGATCTTTTCGCAGGCTATTGCAACACGGTGACCGGCCCCGGAAAGCCCCTCGCGCTCAGCGTTCCCGGCAAGCGCGGCCTGGTCGCGGAATGGTGGCCGGGGGTGACCGATGCGATCAGCGCGCTCCTCAAGCAAAAACCGATGAAGCTCACCGACAATTATCTGATCGGCCCGCAGCAGATCGACATGCTGTCCAGCGATTACAAAATCTATTCAACCGCCAAGGCGCCGAAGGCATGGGCGCAGAACGGCAGTACCCATGGCTCGGCGTGGCAGCACAATGACCTTGAGGACGCCAAGCAATATGCGCTGTTCTATTGCGCCTATCTGATGAACCGGAATCCCTATCTCGAACCCACCTTCGCCCAGACCTGCGCCATCGCCGACGCGGTGGACGGGCCGGCGCCGTAAAACAAGCCGGCTCCAATCGGAAGTGTTTTTGACATAGTTACTCTCCTTGGCTGGGCTTGACCCAGCCATCCAGACATTCAACGCAAAGGAGAGTGGAAAGTCTGGTTGGCCGCCTCAAGGGCGGCCATGGAGAGAAAAGAAGTCAGGGCAGTAAGGGACCCAGCAGGACTAATTCGTCTGCTGCGCCACTTCGGTGGCGAAGTAGTTGTCGACGGCGCGGGTCATGGCGGCGGCGACTTTGCTGCGCCAGGCGTCACTGGTGAGGAGCGCGCTGTCCTGTCTGCTGGAGAGATAGCCGAGTTCAACCAGCACGGAGGGAACGTCTGGGGCTTTCAGCACCACAAATCCGGCCGAGCGCGTGGGCTTGCCGGTGAAGCCGGTGACGCCCCGCATTTCGCCAAAGGCGCGCTTGGCGAAGAGCAGCGCGTGGGCCTTTGATTCCCGCTGCGCCAGATCGATCAGAATGTCGGTCACATCCTTGTTTTCGGTGGCGAGATCCATGCCACCGATGATGTCGGCGCGGTTTTCCTTTTGTGCCAAGGCTTCGGCCTCGGCGTCGGAGGCCTTGGCGGAGAGCGTATAGATGGTGGCGCCCCTTGTGCTGGCGCCGCGCACCAGATCGGCATGAAGGGCGATCAAGAGATCGGCATGGTTGTCGCGGGCGATCTGCACGCGGTCTTCAAGGCGGATGAAAGTGTCATCGGCGCGCGTCATCACCACGGTATAATGGCCGGTCTTCTCCAGCGCCGTCTTCAGCACCTGCGCATAGGCCAGCACCACGTCCTTTTCCCGGAGCTTGGTGACGCCGATGGCGCCGGGATCAATGCCGCCGTGGCCGGGATCGAGCACGATCACCTTCTTGCCGTCCTTCGGCTGAGGTGCGGGTTCCGCCGGTTTCACGGCGGGAATTTCAAGCGGCGCTTCATCCGGTACATCCGCCACCTGCTGTTGGGGCTCTGGCGTGACCGTCTGGGATTGCCGGTCCTTCTTGTAGCTTTTCAGGAACGCCGCTTCGGTGGTGGGCAGCAAGTCCACCACGATGCGCGCCGGCTGGCCCGCCTGCGGATCGACGACGAAGGATTTTTCGATCTTCACCGGGCCTTTGGTGTCCATCACGATGCGCGAATGGCCATCTTCCACCTGGCCAAAGCGATAGGCCTTGACTAGCCCCCGCCCCATGGCGCCGGCACCCTGCGGCAGGGTGAAGCTGACGTCCGGCATATCAATGATGACGCGGTAGGGATCGGGCAGCGTATAGGCGGTGAAGCTCACGGATTTGTCGAGATCGGCCACGAAACGGGTGCGCTGCTCATCGCCCCCCACGCGGGCCGCAGTTGCCGTTGCGTCGGCGGCGCGGGCTTCGTGGGGTGCCGCAAGGGCAAAAAGAACCGCCAGGGCAAGCGTGGCCAGGAGCAGAATGCGATCTGCCCATGTCATTCCGCGCGGCGATTCGCACAGCCCCATGGCGCGCCAAGACCCTTTCCCGATACCATCTGCCGGGGACGTTAGGACCGCCGTGGTTAACCCTTCGTTTCCACAACCTTGGGTCAACATGCTTGCAAAAGCCAATCCCTGCACCTATTAAGGCAGGGTCTCCCGCATGCCGCCTTTTTGGTTGAAGCGTGGGCGCGGGCGTCGATTTTCGCCACGGGTGGGGTCCGGCTACCAGAGTGTAGCCCCCTCGATGGCGGCAGGAAGCGGTTTCCCCGGACGGGACACCGCGTCGAAGGCGGGATGGCCCGCCGTAAAAGAGTTGAACCGTTCAGGTCTAAACGGCCGGAACATTGGGAAAATCCTGGGCATGACCCACATGGCGGCGAGCGCAAGTCACGGAGACCGGAATGATCCGGCCCGGACAGCCGTCGCCCATGGTGGCCTGCCCCTATCGCGCAGAATGGCCCGCAGACTCTCTCCAGAGACCGTAACCGGACCGGAGACGGGAGCAGCCGTGCCGCCACGACGCGCCAGGGAAATGACATGGGCAGCAAAATGCTCATCGACGCCACGCATGCGGAAGAAACCCGCGTTGTGGTCGTCCGTGGAAACCGTATCGAAGAATTCGATTTCGAAAGCGCCGCGCGCCGCCAGCTGAAAGGCAATATCTATCTTGCCAAGGTGACGCGCGTGGAGCCGTCCCTTCAGGCGGCGTTCGTGGAATATGGCGGCAACCGCCATGGCTTCCTCGCCTTCTCCGAAATCCATCCCGATTATTACCAGATTCCGCTGGCCGACAGGCAGGCGCTGATCGCCGAGCAGGAGGCCGAGGACGCCGAGCATGATGATGACGATCATCACCATGAGCCGCGCCGCAGGGCCGAAGCGCCCGCCGAAAGCGAGGACAGCCAGGGCGAGGCAGAAGCAGCACCCGCCGAGGCGCTCGATGCCGCGCCTGAGCCTTCCTTGAGCGAGGATGCGCCGTCTGACTCCCGGGAGGACGATCACGAGGCGGAGGACGCCTCGAACGGCGAACAGGATCACGATGATCATGTTGCCGCGCCCGCCAATGACGTGGGCGTTCCCGCCCAGCACGGCAATGGCGTCGAGTCGGTTGAGGAAGACGCCGAAAGCCAGCGGGTTGAATCGATCGGGGCCGAGGATGCTCTGGAAGAAGTGCCGCAGCGGCCGCGCCGCACGCCAAGGCGTCAGTACAAGATTCAGGAAGTCATCAAGCGCCGCCAGGTGATCCTGGTGCAGGTGGTCAAGGAAGAGCGCGGCAACAAGGGCGCGGCGCTTACGACCTATCTCTCGCTCGCCGGGCGTTATTGCGTGCTGATGCCCAACACCGCGCGCGGCGGCGGCATTTCGCGCAAGATCACCGACGCGGGCGACCGCCGCCGCCTGAAGGAAGTGGCGCGCGACATCGAGATTCCGCAAGGCATGGGCCTCATCGTCCGCACGGCGGGCGCGCAGCGCACCAAGCCCGAGATCAAGCGCGACTATGACTATCTGATCCGCCTGTGGGAAAGCGTGCGCGATCTCACCCTCAATTCCACCGCACCGGCGCTCGTTTACGAGGAAGGCAGCCTCATCAAGCGCGCCATCCGCGATCTCTACACGCGCGATGTTGAAGAGGTGCAGGTGGAAGGCGATGCAGCCTATCGTGAAGCCAAGGACTTCATGAAAATGCTGATGCCGAGCCACGCCAAGAACGTGAAGCTCTACAAGGACACGCGGCCCCTGTTCTCGCGCCAGCAGGTGGAGAGCCAGCTCGACAGCCTTTATTCGCCCACCGTCACGCTGCCCTCGGGCGGCTATATGGTGATCAACCAGACGGAAGCGCTGGTGGCGGTTGACATCAACTCCGGCAAGTCGACGCGCGAACACAATATCGAGGACACGGCACTCCGCACCAATCTGGAAGCCGCCGATGAGGTGGCCCGCCAGCTTCGCCTGCGCGATCTCGCCGGGCTGATCGTCATCGACTTCATCGACATGGAGGAGAAGCGCAACAACCGTTCAGTGGAGCGCCGCCTCAAGGAAGCGCTGAAGAACGACCGCGCCCGCATCCAGGTGGGCCGGATCAGCCATTTCGGCCTCATGGAAATGTCGAGGCAGCGCCTGCGCCCCGGCCTTCTCGAAGGCTCCTCACGCACTTGCCCCCATTGCGAGGGCCGCGGCATCGTGCGGTCGGTTTCCTCCTGCGGCCTTTCCGTGCTGCGCGCCATCGAGGAGCATCTGATCGCCCGCAAGGCCGAGAACCTCACGGTCAAGTGCAACAAGGAAGTGGCCTTCTATATCCTGAACGAGAAGCGCGACAATCTTCTCACCATCGAAACGCAATATGGCATTTCGATCTTCCTCACGCCGTCTGATGACGTGAAGGGTTCGCAGGCGGTGGTTGAACGCGCCGGCGAACGCAATATTCCGCCGCGCCGCGTGGTGGCCGCACCCGTCCGCATCGACTCCGCCTTCAAGGAGGAGGAAGAAGAGGATACGGAAGAGCCGGTGGCCGAGGAAGCGCCGGAAGAAACCGGCGAAGGCGATGTCTCCACCATCGACTCTGACGACGACGATGAAAAGGGCGACCGCTCCGAAGCCTCCTCCGAGGATGGCGAGCGCCGTGATGGTGGACGCCGCCGCCGCAGGCGTGGACGCCGCGGTGGCCGCAATGGCCGCGACAGGGATGAAGAGCGCCCGCCGCGCGATCAGCAGTCCGACGTGCCGGGGCTGGGCGAGCAGCCCGATGTCGTGGCATCCGGCGAGAACGCGGAAGACGGCGAGGCAGCAGCGGCAGAGCCTGCTGCCAGCGCCGAGGCATCCGATACGGGCGAACGGCGCGAACGGCGGGGCCGCCGTGACCGCTGGGGCCGCAACCGCGACCGCAATCGTGGCCCGCGCGAAGAGCGCCCGGCCGCCGATGCGTCGAGCGAAAGCAGCAGCAGCGAAGCGGTGAGCGATGAGCCACTAGCCTATGTGCCGCCGCCCGCGCCCGCGCCTGTTCCCGAACTGGCCGTGGTTTCCGTGGCACCCCAGGCCGAGCCTGAGCCCCGGCGCTGGCAGCCGCCGCCGGCCACCGTCACGCCTCCCGCCGCCACCGAGCGCAAGGCCGGCTGGTGGAGCAAGAAGTGACCGGTTCATGAGCCTCAAACCCGCCTCAATCACAGCTGATTGAGGCGGCCATGCCCGCGCTGATCGACCATATGCGCCGGATCGTGGCGATCATTTCAGCGTTTGCATTGCTTGCCAACGCCACGCTGCCCGCGCGCGCCCAGCAGGCGCGCGGGGAAAGCCTGCCGATTATCCGCGATGCCGAGATCGAAGGGCTGCTCAGGCTCTATACCAAACCCATCTTCAGGGCGGCGGGCATCAACCCCGGCGCGGCGCGCGTCTATATTATCCAGGACGATCACATCAACGCCTTCGTGGCGGGCGGGCAGCGCATCTTCGTCAACACCGGCCTCCTGATCCAGGCCAATACGCCCAATCAGGTGATCGGCGTTCTCGCCCATGAATCGGGCCATATCGCGGGCGGCCATCTGGCGCGCATGGGCAATGAGGCCGATCAGGCGAGCGTCACGGCGATTGTCGGCATGCTGCTGGGCGTTGCCGCCATGGCGGGGGGTGCATTGTCGGGCAATCCCGATGCGGGCCGCGCCGGCACCGGCATCATGATCGGCTCGCAGAGCCTCGCCCAGCGCAACTTCCTCACCTATGCGCGCTCCATGGAATCTTCCGCCGACCAGGCGGCGCTCAAATTCCTGAACGAGACGCATCAATCGGCCAAGGGCATGCTGGAGCTTTTCACCAAGCTGTCGCGGGAATCGATTGCCTCGCTCAGGGATGTCGACCCTTACGTGCTCTCCCACCCCATGCCGCTCGAACGCATCCGCAATCTCGAAGCGGCGGCCAAGGCGTCGCCCTATTATGACGCGGTTGATCCCCCTGCGCTGGTGCTCCGCCATCAGCTCATGCAGGCGAAGCTCGTGGGTTTCATCGAACCGGCATCGGTTGTCTTCGAGCGCTATCCCCTGGCCAATGATTCACTTCCCGCCCGCTATGCGCGCTCGATCGCCATGTTCCGTCAGGGCGATACGAAGAATGCCGTGGCGGTGATCGACACGCTGATCCGCGACTTGCCGCAGAGCCCCTATTTCTGGGAACTGAAAGGCCAGGCCATTCTGGAGGGCGGCGATCCCGCGGGCGCGGTCGCTCCGCTTGAACGCGCGGTGAAGATGCTGCCCAACGGCCTTCTGCAAATCCTGCTGGCGCAGGCGCTGATCGGCACCGGCGACCAGGCCCAGGCGCAGGAAGCCTTGCGCATGTTGCGGCAGGCGCAGAAGAGCGAAGGCCAGACGCCGGAACTCTTCAAGTTCATGTCCATGGCCTACGCCAACATCGGCGACGTGGGCCGCGCGGAACTCGCAACCGCGCGCATGGCAAGCCTGCTGGGCGACAAGAAACTGGCCATCGCCAAGGCCAAATCCGCCCAGAGCCGCCTCAAGACGGGCTCTCCCGAATGGGTGCAGGCCAACGATATTTTGAACGCACTGGACCGCGACTGAGATGGACGCGGACGCCAAACTCCTTCACAACCGAAATTGAACTTCCGGAGGTTTCCCATGACCAAGCTCTTTCGCGCCGCCCTGCTCTCCGCCGCCCTGCTGCTGCCCGCTGCGGCCGCCCATGCCGACAGTTTCTCGCCCGACCAGAAGGCGGAAATCGGCAAGATCGTGCGCGAATATCTGCTGCAGAACCCGGACGTGCTGATCGAGGTGAGCAAGGAACTGGACAAGCGCCAGCAGGATGCCGACAACAAGAAGCGCGATGGTGCCGTGAGCTCCAACGCCCAGGAGATTTTCCACTCCGGGAACGATCTGGTGGCGGGAAACCCCAAGGGCGACGTCACCATGGTCGAGTTCTTCGACTATAATTGCGGCTGGTGCAAAAAGGGCCTGCCCGAGGTCTTGAGCCTTGTCGATGAGGACAAGAACCTGCGGCTGGTGATGAAGGAATTCCCCATTTTCGGCGAGGATTCGGAATATGCCGCCCGCGCCGCCCTGGCCTCGGGCCGGCAGGACAAATACTGGCCCTTCCACCTCGCCATGCTGGGGCACCAGGGCAAGGTGACCAAGGCGGTGGTGGATCAGCTGGCGGAAGCGCAGGGCCTCGACATGAAGAAGCTGCATGCCGACATGGAAGATCCCAAGATCGCGGCCGTCATCATCGAAAACCAGAAGCTGGCGCAGGCGCTGGCCATCAACGGCACGCCCGCCTTCATCATCGACCGCAAGGTGATCCCGGGCTACCTGCCGAAGGACGATCTGGCCGCCACCATCAAGGATGTCAGGGCGTCTGGCGGCTGCACCGCCTGTTGATGGCGGCCCGCGCCGCTTCCCTGCCCCGCAATCTCACCCTATAAGCGGGAAATTTCCCGCTGGAGCGCGCCTGAGTCGATGCCGACACTTCTGATCCTCAACGGTCCCAACCTCAACATGCTGGGCACGCGCGAACCCGGCATCTATGGCGCGGAAACGCTGAAGGACATCGAGGCACGTTCGGCGGCGCGCGCCAAGGCGCTGGGCCTCACCATCGATTTCCGCCAATCCAACATGGAGGGCGAGCTGGTGACGTGGATCCAGCAGGCGGCGGGCAAGGCAGCCGGAATCATCCTCAATGCCGGGGCCTATACCCACACCTCCGTCGCCATTCATGATGCGCTGCGCGCCTGCGGCCTGCCGGTGATCGAAGTGCATCTCTCCAACATCTACAAGCGCGAGGCCTTCCGCCATCACAGCTACGTGGCGCCTGTCGCCACCGGCTCGATCTGCGGCTTCGGCGGCCAGGGCTATGAGCTGGCCATCGAAGCGCTTGCCACCATCATCACAGCAACAAAAAAGGGTTAAGCAAAAATGCCCGCCAAGAAAAAAGCACCCGCCCGCCCGCAGGCTTCAACGCCCGCCGATACGGATCTCGATCTGATCCGCGCGCTGGCCGGCATCCTGAACGAGACGGGGCTTTCGGACATCGAGCTTGACCGCAAGGGAACAAGGCTCCGAGTCTCGCGCGCCGTGACGGTGGCGGCGGCTGTCCATGCGCCTGCCGTGCATGCCCCGGCTGCAGTTCATCACGCAGCACCCGTTGCGGCGGCAGCGCCTGCGGCTCCTGCCGGTGATCATCCCGGCACGGTGAAATCACCCATGGTCGGCACGGTCTATATGGCTTCCGCTCCCGGCAATCCGCCCTTCATCGAGATGGGCACCGAGGTGAAGGCGGGCCAGACGCTGCTCATCATCGAAGCGATGAAGACGATGAACCAGATCGCCGCACCCCGGGCCGGAAAGGTGACGCAGATTTTCGTCGAGAACGGCACGCCGGTTGAATATGGCGAGCCGCTCGTGGTGATCGAGTAGGCCATGTTCGACAAAATCCTCATCGCCAATCGAGGCGAGATTGCGCTCCGGGTGCTTCGCGCCTGCCGCGAACTCGGCATCCAGACGGTGGCCGTTCATTCCACCGCCGACGCCGAAGCCATGCATGTGCGCCTGGCGGATGAAAGCGTGTGCATCGGCCCTCCCCCGGCGCGCGACAGCTATCTCAACATTCCCGCCATCGTCTCGGCCTGCGAGATCACCGGTGCTGAAGCCGTTCACCCGGGCTACGGCTTCCTGTCGGAGAATGCGCGCTTTGCCGAAATCCTCACCGAGCATGGGCTGAAGTTCATCGGCCCCTCGGCCGAACATATCCGCATCATGGGCGACAAGATCACCGCGAAGCTTACCGCCAAGGCGCTGGGAATCCCCGTGGTGCCGGGCTCTGACGGCGGGGTTTCGGAACTGGGCGAAGCGCGGCGCATTGCGAAGGACATCGGCTATCCCGTCATCATCAAGGCGACGGCGGGCGGCGGCGGGCGCGGCATGAAGGTGGCGCGCAACGAATCCGAGCTCGAGCTGGCGATCGCCACGGCGCAGACCGAAGCCAAGGCCGCCTTCGGCAATGGCGATGTTTATCTGGAAAAATATCTGGAGAAGCCGCGCCACATCGAAATCCAGGTGCTGGGCGACGGCAAGGGCCATGCCGTCCATCTGGGCGAGCGCGACTGCTCGCTGCAGCGCCGCCACCAGAAAGTGTGGGAGGAAGCGCTTTCCCCGGCACTCAATGCCGAACAGCGCGACGTCATCGGCAACCGTGTGGCCAAGGCCATGCGCGAGCTTGGCTATGAAGGCGTGGGCACGATCGAATTTCTCTATGAGAACGGCGAATTCTATTTCATCGAGATGAACACCCGTTTGCAAGTGGAACATCCGGTGACGGAGGCGATCACCGGCCTTGATCTCGTGCAGGAACAGATCCGCGTCGCCTCCGGTGCCGAGCTTCCCTATACGCAGAGCGACATCACCTTCGCGGGCCATGCCATCGAATGCCGCATCAATGCGGAAAACCCGACAACCTTCGCGCCCTCGCCCGGCCGCGTCGATGCGGTGCATTTTCCGGGGGGCCTCGGCACGAGGGTCGATTCAGCACTCTATGCGGGCTATCGCATTCCCCCCTACTACGACAGCCTGATCGGCAAGCTGATCGTATCGGGCAAAACGCGCACCGAGTGCATGATGCGGCTGAAACGGGCGCTCAGCGAATTCGTGGTGAGCGGCGTCGAGACGACGATCCCGCTGTTCCAGCAGCTTCTGGCCGAGCCCGACATCATCGACGGCCATTATGATATTCACTGGCTGGAGCACTTCCTCGCCCGGAATGCCTGATGAGCAGCACCATCACGCCGCAGATCCTCCTCCGCGCTTATGCCGCCGGGATTTTTCCGATGGCGGAAAACGCCGAGGACAACGCGCTCTACTGGGTTGAGCCGGAAGAGCGCGGCATCATTCCGCTGGACGGGCTCATCGTCTCGCGCTCGCTCCGCAAGGCGGTGCGCCAAAAACTGTTCAGTGTACGGATCGATACCGCCTTCTCCGCCGTGATCGCCGAATGCGCCGCCAAGGTGGCGGACCGCAAGACGACATGGATCAACAGCCGCATCAAGAGCCTCTATACGCAGCTTCACCGCATCGGCGCCTGCCACAGTGTTGAATGCTGGCAGGACGGCAAGCTGGTGGGCGGCCTCTACGGCGTGCGCATCGGCGCCGTTTTCTTCGGCGAAAGCATGTTCTCGCGGGTGACCGATGCCAGCAAGGTGGCGCTGGTGCATCTCGTGGCGCGGCTGAATGCCGGCGGCTTCAAGCTGCTCGACGCACAATTCGTGAATCCGCATCTGCAGACGCTCGGCGCGCGCGCGGTGCCGAAAACGGATTATCACGCGCTGCTGGAGCCTGCCCTTGAGGCGGATGCGGATTTCTTCGCCTTCACGGGCGATGATGATCCAGAGCAGGTGCTGCGGCTGGCGATCAGCCCTCAATCATCCGGCTGATCGTCGGGCTGGTCGCTGCCGGTGCCCGTATCGGGCGTCGTTTCAACGACGGGCGGCGGCGCCTTGGGATCGCGGCAGCCGGTGAGCCACACATCATAAATCGGATGCTGCACGGCATTGAGGCCCGGGCTTTCGGCGAACATCCAGCCGCTGAAGATGCGCTTGCGGCTGCTGTCGGTTTCAAGCTCGTCCACCTCCACGAAGGAAGTAGTCTTGGGCTGCTCCGTCACGGGGCGCGTATAGCACACATCCGGCTTGACGATGAGGCCGCCAAATTTCTTCTGGTCGCCCACCGCGATCTCGAAGGTGGTGGTGACGCCGGTGATCTTGTCGAGGCCGTTGAAGACCGCGATCGGGTTGGCCACGCGGTCGGCGTGCGCTGAACCCGCGAAGGCCAGCAAAGCGGCAAGCCCAAGCCTTAGCCTCATGGCTTCACCGCTTCGACGCGCAGGCGCACATAATCCGCCGTCCAGTTGCCGTCGCTGTCGCAGAGCGAGGGCTTGAGCAGTTCAACCGTATCCGCAAGCGCCTGATCGGCCTTCTTGCCGAACTGCGCGAAGAAAGGCTGGCGGAACACCTTGAGCCATTGCGCCATGCCGGTGGGCAGGATTGTGGGCCGTGGAAACAGGCCGATGCGCTTCACCTCGAAGCCCCTGGCTTCCAGCATGCGCTGATAGATCGAAGGGGTGGGAAAAAACCACGGATGCGATTGCGTATCGCCGACGCGCCGCATGCGGGCCACGGCCTTCATCGCCGTGACGATCGCCGCCACATTGCCGTGGCCGCCGAACTCCGCCACGAAACGGCCGCCGGGCGCCAGCGCCCGCCACACGCCATCAATGACCGCCTCCGCATCCGTCATCCAATGCAGGGCCGCATTGGAAAAAACCGCATCGAACGAACGGTCGTAAGCCAGGCGCTGTCCGTCGATGTTCCACACATCAAGCTCGCGGGCCCGCGCCGCCTTGAGGAAATCCTCGGAGGTATCAACGCCGGTCAGCACGGCGCCGGTCTTCACCAGTTCGGCCGTCAGCACGCCATCGCCACAGCCAAGATCGAGAATGCGCTCGCCTTTTTTGGGCTGAAGCCAATCGACAACGCCCCCCGCCAGCTCCGAGACGAAGCGCGCATGCGTGTCGTATGAATCAGACGACCAGGTCTGCTGTCTGGCCTGATGGGGCATGTTCAGTTCTGCTGGCTCCCGCTGTCGCCGCTGCCGCCGCCCTTGTTGTCCTTGCCGCCGCCCGACTTGTCGAACATGGCCTGGCTGATCAGGCTCCACATATCAACAGCACCTTGCGTGTACTGGATCACGCCATTGTCGGCGAGCTTGGTTTCGGAACCGCCCTGCTCCAGCGAAATATATTTGGCGCCCAGAAGCCCTTCGGCCGTCACCTTGGCGGTCACATCGTCGGTGAGCGAAATCGTCTTGTCGACCTGCATGGTGATGCGGGCCTGAAAATTCGCCGGGTCCAGCCGCTGGTCCGTCACCGTGCCGATCTTGACGCCGGCCATGCGGACATCGGTGCCCACCGCAATGCCCTCGGCATTGTCGAACTCGGCCACGTAATGCATGCCGCCGCCGGCCTGGCTCTTGCCTGAAAACTGGTAGGCGTACAGGAAAAAGCCCGCCGCGACCGCAATGACCAGCGCGCCGATGAGCGTTTCAACCGTCGCATTCTTCATGCACAACTCCGATGCCGTACCCGCTGCGGCCCAAGCCCGGCTTCTAGGCGCGAACCCCAGCCGAAATGTGGCGATTCTATTCCGGCTTCCAAGCCTGATAGTTGGGCGTGTTGACAGCTTTGCCCGTGGCAAGGATGCTGGCGGGCGGGCGGTAGGCCCTAGCGGTTCCCGTTTCGTCAGGAAGATGCGGCTTCTGCCACTCGCGCGGCGTATAGGGGCCCGGCGGAGAATCAGTGCGGTGGTGCATCCAGCCGTGCCAGCCCGGCGGAATCATCGAGGCCTCGGAATAGCCATTGTAGATGACCCAGCGGCGCTCGGGGATCGATTCGGGAAGTGCGGAAGGTGCGCGATAATAGACATTGCCGAACTCGTCGGTTCCCACCCTTTCGCCTTTGCGCCAGGTGTAGAATCGGGTGTTCAGCGTCTGGCCATTCCACCAGGTGAACATCTGCTTCAGGAACTGCATGTGATTGTCCGTAAAGGCCTCGAAATGTGCGGCTGAATATGGCGGAACGGGCGTTTCCTGTCGAGTGCGCAATTGCGCTGGCGGTTCAGAATTCGCCGATCATCAGGGCCTGTTTCAGCTTGTTCACATCGTTCTCCGTCAACAGGTACACATAGTCGGCGCCTTCGATGACGTTCAGGAAGGCCCGCCGCTCGGGCACCCGCGCCACGGCCAGGCGGGGAATGGCGTAAAGGTTCATACTGTGGCGCAGAAGCTCGCGCGTGAGACTCACCATGTAGAGCGGCTCCACCCGGTCGCGCATGGCGATGGTGTAGCCGGTCTTGTAGACGCGCAACACCTCGCGTTCCTCAGGCCCAATCGGGTGGATCAGCGTCAGCTTGGCCTTGAGGCCTTCATGCAGCGTGGGGCGCGGCGTGAGATCGGCCAGCGCGGCATTGGGATTGAGGTAGGGGATGGCGGCCTTCCACGTCCACTTCGGCGTTTCCGTCCAGCCATGGGGCGCCAGCGCCAGCCGGAGCGCATCAAGGCTTCCGGCATATTGCACGATGAAGGTTTCGCCCACCTTGCCCACCAGATCGACGCGGCGGGCGGGAAGCGCCTTCCAGCCCTGCTTTTCCCACTCGATGATGCGCGATTGCTGCACCTTGAGGGCGGGGACATAGAAATCTTCCTGCCGGTCGTAATTCATGCGGATGTTCAGGGCCCCCACCACGACAAATGTCATGAGGCTGACGGCCAGAAGCCCCAGGGGCCTGATGCGGCGGGGCGGAATGGTTTCGATCACCACGGCGAAGGCGGCCGTCATCACCGTGCCGAAGAGCAGGCCCGCCACCACATCGGAGAGCCAATGGGCGCCCAGATAAACGCGCGAACAGCCGATCACCACCGCCATCGCGCCTGCCGTGGCATAGGCAAGCGAGCGGGTCCACCGCCCCATCCAGTGGCTGACCAGCACCGCCAGCACGCCCAGCACCATCGCCGCCAGAACGGCGTGGCTTGAGGGGAAGCTGAAGCTTTCGGAGTTTCCGAGGAATAGCCCCTCGGGCCTTGGCCTTGCCACCAGATGCTTGATGACCGGCACCGACAGCATGCCGACCAGCACGGTGACCAGAACGGCTGCCGCGGCACGATATGATTTGCGCCAGAGCAGCCAGAAGACCATGGAGAGCGCCACGGGGATCATCACCACCGCGTCACCCAGCATGGTGACCATGATCATCAGCTCATCGGCGGGGGCGTTCCGCATCTCGTGCATGAGGTTGAACACCGAGGCATCGGCGTTGGAGACGGCGGTGGCGCGCACCTGCCCCAGCAGAACCTCGACCAGCGCGATCAGCCCCGCCACGAACACGGCCACAAACAGCACGATTGAAACCGAGCGCGGATTATGGGGCGCGATGGCGCGCCCGAAGCGGCGCATCGCGTGGTTGTTATGGCTTCTGGCCCAGACGGAAATCCGCTTCAGCGCGTGGGCCATGAAGGGCGACAGCAATGCCGCCGTCATGCGGATCAAATAGCCCGCCACGGCGATCACGAAGAGCAGGATCAGCAGCACCACGACAAGCCGCCCGCTCAGCTCCTCGGCGAAGGCGAGGCCCTGCCCGATCAGGATGCCTGGCAGCACATGGGCCGCCGCCCATACCGTGCCCGACACCACGTTCACGCTCAGGAAAAACAGCTCGCTCATGCCGAACATGCCGACGATGCCCGGCACCACGGCCTTGACCCCCGGAACGAAACGCCCCAGCGCAATGCTTTTTCCGCCGTGCGAGCGCACATAGTCCTCGCCCTTGGCGACAAGCTGTGGATAGCGGTTGAGGGGCCACATGGTCTTGAGCCGCTCACCGAACAGGCGGCCGGCCCAGAATGACACCTGGTCTCCGGCAATCGCGCCAATGGTCGTGGCGATTAGCACCGGCCAGAAGGGCAGATGGCCCGTTCCCACGAGAATGCCGGCACCGACCAGAACGGCGGTGGAGGGCACGAAGAGCCCGATGATCAGCAGCGCCTCACCGAAGGCAATCAGGAAAATGATGGCAATGGCCCAGTCGGGGTGTGCTGAGAAATAATCGAGATAGGGCTTGATATATTCCATCAGCGCGACTGTGGTCCGGTTGCTGTGCGCGGGGCCGTCATGCCTATCCCATGTGCCTCTTCGGGAACGTTAATGCTCATTCGCATAGCATGCCGCTTTCGCAGGGTTGAATAAAATCATGGGCATAATTGGGATAACAATCATGTCGATGCCATGGCAGGCTTGGAGATGACGTTGGGGACCGCCATAGTCGGGCGATGATTCCCGCCGACGCGCCGCTGCCCGCGCCCACCTTTCGCCTCTGGCTCGGATTTGCCGCCATGTGCCTCGGCATGTTCATGGCCATTCTCGATATCCAGATCGTCGTCACCTCGCTTCCGGTGATCGAGGAGGCGCTTGAAATCGGCGCCGACCGGATGAGCTGGGTGCAGACGGCCTATCTGATCGCCGAAGTGATCGCCATTCCGCTGACCGGCCTCCTGACCCGCATCTTCAGCCTGCGCTGGCTGTTCATGGGGGCGATCACGGCCTTTACACTCGCCTCGGCGGGCTGCGCCGCGAGCCAGGGCTTTGCCAGCCTCATCACCTTCCGCGTCTTTCAGGGGATGGCGGGCGGCGTGCTGATCCCGCTCGTCTTCTCAGCGATCTTCCTGCTGTTCCAGCGCGGCTTTCAACAAACGGCCGCAACCACGCTGGGCGGCGTGCTGGCGGTTCTAGCGCCCGCCCTCGGGCCGATCAGCGGCGGCTTCATCACCGAGCATTTTTCCTGGCACTGGCTGTTTCTCATCAACGTCATCCCGGGCGCCATAGCCCTCGTCACGGCGTTCTTCTGCTTGACGCCGCAGCGGCCCGCCCTGGCGCTGCTGCGCCAGCTTGACTGGATTTCGCTCGTCCTCATTGCGCTCTCGCTGGGCGCCATCGAGATCGGCCTCAAGGAAGCACCCGACCGGGGCTGGCTCTCCCTCACCGTCTTGTCGCTGTTCGCGCTGACGGTCGTGACCGGCTTCCTGGCGGTGAGGCGTTCGCGGCCGGTGGTCGATTTCTCGCTGCTGAAAGACCGCAACCTCGCCTTTGGCTGCGGCATCAGCTTCATTCTGGGCATGGGGCTGTTCGGCTCGGTCTATCTGATGCCGGTATTTCTCGCCTTCGTGCGCAAGCACGGGCCGATCGAGATCGGCGTGATCATTCTGGTGACCGGCATCGCGCAGCTCATCACCGCCCCCTTCGCGGTGCAGATCGACCGCAAGTTTCCCGCCCGCATCCTGTCGATCATCGGCTTCACGGGATTTGCCGTGGGGCTGGCCATGAGCACACGGCAGACCGTCAATACCGACTATGACCAGATGTTCTGGCCGCAGGTGGTGCGGGGTTCCTTCATTGCGCTCTGCATCCTGCCGCCCACCCGCTTTGCCCTGGGGCTTCTGCCGCTCGACAAGGTGGCCGATGCCAGCGGCCTCTATAATCTCTGCCGCAATCTGGGCGGCGCCATCGGTATCGCGCTGATCGACACGGTGCTGTTCACGCGCGGGCCCGATATCGCAAGCAACCTGACCGATCTGGTGAAGACCGATCCCGTTGCGGCGGCGGCCCAGCTCGGCCTCACCCCCGATGACATCCCCGCCCCCGACGATGCCATGGGCCTGATCTCGATCATGGATTCCATTCAGGATGCGAGCCTGACCATCGCCATCAACGAGGCCTGGGCCATGCTCGCGGCGATCACCTTGCTGGCGGTTTTGCTTCTGCTGGTGATGGGCCCGATTCGTGTCCCCCAAGGCCTGGCCGGCGCACAACCACAAGGCGAGAACCCCGAAGAGGACAAGCCCCGTCTGCCGCCGTTAACGAACCGTTAACCAAAAATATATTGGCGCTGTGCCGCCTCTGGCCCTTGACCGTCTTACGGCCCCTGCAGCCCCTCCCTGGGGATAGCGGGGGTAACTGCCAGAAAGGCTTGAGCTTCGGACGAGAATCGGATGGATTACAGCTTATCCACAGAGGGCAACCATCTGTGGACACAAGATGTTGTGGTAAGAATTTGTTAGTACACTAGGCATTGACGCCCTAACCGGTTCGTAATAGTTTCGTCATCAAGGCTGAGGGGCAAGGAAAGAGGGGCGGGACAGCCCGGATTTCCGGAAATTCCAGATCAGAAAAGCCGAATTTCCCTTGTGCTCCGGCACGATGGACAGGGTGCGTAAAGGTAACGGTCGCGGGTGAAGCAGGCCCTGCGATTGGTTTTTGTGCGCCCTGCGGCGAACGAAACTTTGGATTGAGGCAAGGAAGACCATGAAGATCGAACGGCGGTTCACCAAGCAGGGACAGGATGCCTATGCGGAGATCGAATTCCGCAAGGCCACGAGCGAGATCAAGAATCCCGACGGGTCCATCGTGTTCCGCCTCGAGAACATCGAGGTTCCGGCCTCCTGGAGCCAGGTCGCCACCGATATTCTGGCGCAGAAATATTTCCGCAAGGCAGGTGTTCCGGCGGCGCTGAAGCGCGTCGAGGAAACCTCCATGCCCTCCTGGCTGTGGCGCTCGGTTGCCGATGACGAGGCGCTGGCCGCCCTGCCCGAGAAGGCGCGCGTGATGGGCGAGAAATCGTCGAAGCAAGTGTTCGACCGGCTGGCCGGCACCTGGACCTATTGGGGCTGGAAGGGCGGCTATTTCGACGGCGAGGAAGACGCCCGCGCCTTCCATGACGAACTGGCCTATATGCTGGCCACGCAGAAATGCGCGCCCAATTCGCCGCAGTGGTTCAACACCGGCCTGCACTGGGCCTATGGCATCGATGGCCCGGGCCAAGGCCACTATTACGTTGATTTCGAGACGGGCAAGCTCACCAAGTCGAAGTCGGCCTATGAGCATCCGCAGCCCCATGCCTGCTTCATCCAGTCTGTCGCCGATGACCTCGTGAACGAGGGCGGCATCATGGACCTGTGGGTGCGGGAAGCCCGGCTGTTCAAGTATGGCTCGGGCACCGGCTCCAACTTCTCGGCCCTGCGCGGTGAGAACGAGAAGCTCTCGGGCGGCGGCAAGTCTTCCGGTCTCATGAGCTTCCTCAAGATCGGTGACCGCGCGGCGGGCGCCATCAAGTCGGGCGGCACCACGCGCCGCGCCGCCAAGATGGTGGTGGTTGACGTCGATCATCCCGATGTCGAGGAATATGTGGAATGGAAGGTGCGCGAGGAGCAGAAGGTTGCCGCCCTCGTCACCGGCTCCAAGATCGTCAAGAAGCACCTGACCGCTATCATGAAGGCCTGCGTGAACTGCGAAGGCCCGGGCGGCGATTGCTACGAGATCGAGAAGAACCCGGCCCTGAAGCGCGCCGTGAAGGACGCGCGCCGCGCCATGGTCTCCGACAATTACATCAAGCGCGTCATCCAGTTCGCGCGCCAGGGCTATACCGAGATCGCCTTCGACACCTATGACACCGACTGGGATGGCGAAGCCTATCGCACCGTCTCAGGCCAGAACTCCAACAATTCGGTGCGGGTGACCGATGACTTCCTGCGCACGGTTGAAACCAACGGCGAATGGAACCTGATCTCGCGCCTTTCCGGCAAGACGGTGAAGACGCTGAAGGCGCGCGAGCTGTGGGACAAGATCGGCCACGCCGCCTGGGCTTCCGCCGATCCCGGCATCCAGTTCCACACCACCATCAATGACTGGCACACTTGCCTCGGCTCGGGCGAAATCCGCGCCTCCAATCCGTGCTCGGAATATATGTTCCTCGATGACACGGCGTGCAATCTAGCGTCGCTGAACCTGCTGCAGTTCCGTAATGCGGAGACGGGCAAGTTCGATATCGCCGCTTATGAACATGCGGTGCGGCTGTGGACGGTGGTGCTCGAAATCTCGGTGATGATGGCGCAGTTTCCGTCGAAGGAAATCGCCCGCCTCTCCTATGAATACCGCACGCTGGGCCTGGGGTTCGCCAATATCGGCGGCCTCCTCATGACGGCTGGCATTCCCTATGACAGCCATGAAGGCCGCGCCATCTGCGGCGCGCTCTCGGCCATCATGACCGGCATTTCCTATGCGACCTCGGCTGAAATGGCGAAGGAGCTTGGCCCCTTCCCCGGCTTTGCCAAGAACCGCGAGCACATGCTGCGGGTGATGCGCAACCACCGCCGCGCCGCCTTTGGCGCAGCGGTTGGCTATGAGGCGGTGCGCACCGCGCCCGTGCCGCTCGACGAGACGGAACTCAAGGACAAGGACCTCGTGGCGCATGCCCGCAAGGCGTGGGACCTCGCCGTATCGCTCGGCGAAGCGCATGGCTACCGCAATGCGCAGTCGACCGTGGTTGCCCCCACCGGCACCATCGGCCTTGTCATGGATTGCGACACGACCGGCATCGAGCCTGACTTCGCGCTCGTCAAGTTCAAGAAGCTGGCGGGCGGCGGCTATTTCAAGATCATCAACCAGGCAGTGCCGGAAGCGCTCCGCACGCTGGGCTACAGCCAGCCGCAGATCGAGGCGATCATCGGCTATGCGGTGGGCCACGGCTCGCTTGCCGATGCGCCCGCGCTCAACCATGCGCAGCTGCGCGCCAAGGGCTTCGGCGACCAGCAGATCGAGAAGATCGAGGCGGGCCTCGCCTCGGCCTTCGACATCAAGTTCGTGTTCAACAAGTGGACGCTGGGCGAAGAATTCTGCAAGGCCTCGCTCGGCCTCACCGATGCACAACTCAACGACTTCGGATTTGACCTGCTGGCCCATCTCGGCTTCAGCAAGGCCGAGATCGAGAAGGCCAACATCCACGTGTGCGGGGCGATGACGCTGGAGGGTGCTCCCGGCCTCAAGGACGAGCATCTGCCGGTGTTCGACTGCGCCAATCCGTGCGGCCGCATCGGCAAGCGCTTCCTCTCGGTTGAAAGCCACATCCGCATGATGGCGGCGTCCCAGCCCTTCATCTCGGGCGCCATCTCAAAGACCATCAACATGCCGAATGATGCCTCGGTTGAGGATTGCAACGCCGCCTACATGCTGTCGTGGAAGCTCGGCATCAAGGCGAACGCGCTCTACCGTGACGGCTCCAAGCTGTCGCAGCCGCTCTCCTCGCAGCTGATCGCCGATGACGCGGAGGACACCGAGGATGCGGTCGAGGCGCTGCTCGCCAAGCCGCAGGTGCAGAAGATCGAAACCTTCGTCGAGAAGATCGTCGAAGTGGCGCGGGGCCGCGACAAGCTGCCGGGCCGCCGCAAGGGCTATACGCAGAAGGCGGTGGTGGGCGGCCACAAGGTCTATCTGCGCACCGGCGAATATGACGACGGCAAGCTCGGTGAAATCTTCATCGACATGCACAAGGAAGGTGCGGCGCTTCGCGCGATGATGAACAACTTCGCCATCGCCGTGTCGGTGGGTCTCCAATATGGCGTGCCGCTGGAAGAATATGTGGACGCCTTTACCTTCACCCGCTTCGAGCCCGCGGGCATGGTGCAGGGCAACGACTCGATCAAGAATGCCACGTCGATCCTCGACTATGTGTTCCGCGAGCTCGCCGTCTCCTATCTGGGCCGCCACGATCTCGCCCATGTCGAGCCCGCCGAAATCGGCTTCGACGCCTTGGGCAAGGGCGTTGGCGCCGAGCAGGAGCCGCCGCGCCTTCCCGCCGCGCGCATCCTCTCCTCGGGCTTCGTGCGGAGCCAGAGCCTCTCGACCACCAATGTCGTGGTGCTGCCGCAAGGCGGCGCGTCGCCCGCCCATGCGCTGCAAATGCGCGCGGCGGAATCGGTGGGCGCGCTCGCCGTTGCCGCCCAGCCTGCAGCCGCACCCGCCCCCACCCTGCAGGTGGATGTGGCCGCCGTCCTCACGGTCGACCGGCGCGCCGAAGCCCGCATGAAAGGCTATGAGGGCGAAAGCTGCTCGGAATGCGGCAACTTCACCATGGTGCGGAACGGCACCTGCCTCAAGTGCGACACCTGCGGCTCAACGAGCGGATGTTCGTGACCGGCTGAAGCATTTTGAACACAGAAAAACGGGCGAAG
>Ga0209023_10000030_pt1:240000-260944 | contig 260944 bp, 270 predicted proteins | sample LakOneMetagenome_FD_187468 | JGI IMG/M metagenome (GOLD analysis project Ga0209023, IMG submission 187468) | Freshwater and sediment microbial communities from Lake Erie, Canada (SPAdes) (version 2) | ecosystem: Environmental > Aquatic > Freshwater > Lentic | place: Lake Erie... | reverse complement strand
GGGGGGGGGGGGGCCCGTGCGCCGCCACCGTTCCCCACCCGTCGCCTGCGGCGACACCCTCCCCATGAAGGGGAGGGAGAAGAGGCTCCGATGACCGACCTTCCCAACCGCCAGGGCTTCTCGACCCGGGCCATCCACGCCGGCCAGTATCCCGACCCGACCACGGGCGCGGTGATGACGCCGATCTACGCCACCTCGACCTTCGCCCAGGAAAGTCCGGGCGTGAACAAGGGCTACGAGTATGCGCGCGGCAAGAACCCGACGCGGGAAGCCTTCGAGCGCGTCATCGCCGACCTGGAGTCAGGCGTGCAGGCCTTCGGATTCGGCTCCGGCATGGGGGCGACCTCGACGGTGCTGGAGCTGCTGTCGGCGGGCGATCATGTGCTGACCGGCGATGACCTCTACGGCGGCACCTACCGGCTGTTCGAGCGGGTGCGGCGGCGCTCCATGGGGCTGGATTTCGGCTACGTCGATTTCGCCGACCTGGACGCGGTCGAGCGCGGCATCACCGAGAAGACGAAGATGCTGTGGGTCGAGACGCCCACCAATCCGCTGATGAAACTGGCCGATCTCGAGGCCCTGTCGCGCGTCGCCGACAAGCACAAGCTGCTGGCCGTCTGCGACAACACCTTCGCCACCCCCTACCTGCAGCGGCCGCTGGAGCTGGGCTTCGAGTTGGTCGTCCACTCGGTGACCAAATACCTGAACGGCCACTCCGACATGATCGGCGGCGTGGTGGTGGCGCGCACCGAGGACATCGCCGCCCAGATGAAGTTCCTGCAGAACTCCGTCGGCGCCATCATGGGCCCCTTCGACGCCTTCCTGGCCAACCGCGGCGTGAAGACCCTGGGCATCCGCATGAAGGCCCACTGCGAGAACGCGATGAAGATCGCGACCTGGCTGGACGGCCGCAAGGGCGTGGCCAAGGTCGTCTACCCGGGCCTGCCGTCCCACCCGCAACATGAACTCGCCAAGCGCCAGATGACCGGTGGTTTCGGCGGCATGATTTCCGTCATCGTCGACGGCGACCTGGAGCGCACCAAGCGCATCATGGAGCGCTTCAAGGTCTTCACCCTGGCGGAGTCGCTGGGCGGCGTGGAAAGCCTGGTCAACCACCCCGGCATCATGACCCACGCCTCGATCCCGAAAGAGGTGCGCGAGGCGGGCGGGGTGGTCGACAACCTGATCCGCCTGTCCGTGGGCGTCGAGAACGTCGAGGACCTGATCGCCGACCTCGAACAGGCCTTCGCCGAGCCGAAGTGGAACGACGGCCACTGAACCCGCGCTGAGCCGCGACGTTTCACCTGGCGAACAGCCGGGAGGGGCCGCCATGGCGCGGGTGCGCATCGCCACCTTCAACGTCAATTCCATCAAGGCGCGGCTGCCGGCCCTGCTGCAGTGGCTTGGCGAGACGCGGCCGCACATCGTCTGCCTGCAGGAGTTGAAGGCGCTCGACGTGGCCTTCCCCGCGCCGGAGCTGCGCGCCGCCGGCTACCACGCCGTCTGGCACGGACAGAGCCGCTGGAACGGGGTGGCGATCCTGGCCCGCGGCGTCGAACCCATCGAGCGCGTCCGGGCCTTGCCGGGCGATCCGGCCGACGAACACAGCCGCTACATCGAGGCCGAGGTGTCGGGCCTCGTCGTCGGGTGCCTGTACCTGCCCAACGGCAATCCCGCGCCGGGGCCCAAGTTCGACTACAAGCTGAAGTGGTTCGAGCGGCTGCAGAAGCACGCCCGCGCCCTGCTCAAGGCGGGCCAGCCGACGGTATTGGCCGGCGACTTCAACGTCATGCCGACCGACCTGGACGTCTACGCGCCCGAGCGCTGGCGCGACGACGCCCTGTTCCGGCCGGAGGTGCGCAAGGCCTACGCCGACCTGGTCGCCCAGGGCTGGACGGACTCCCTGCGCGCCCTGCATCCGGGCGAGCGCATCTATACGTTCTGGGACTACTTCCGGAACCGCTTCGCCACCGACCACGGCCTGCGCATCGATCACCTGCTGCTCAGCCCCGACCTGGCGCCGCGCCTCAAGGCCGCGGGCGTGGACCGTGAAGTCCGCGCCCGCGAAAAGCCCAGCGACCACGCGCCGACCTGGATCGAGTTGGGATGAGCGGGATCGCACGATCCCCACCGCGTCACGCGCCAGTCGGCAGCGAGTCGGCGTAGCCCCGGGTCACCTCGCCCTTGTGCGCCGCAAACGCGCCCAGGACCTGGCCCTTCTCCCTGGCCGGGACCTTGAACTTGTCCAGCGTGCGGGCGAGCTCGGCGGCGACCTCGTCGAATTCGGCGGGTGAGATGCGCAGGTCGCGGTGGGCGTTCTCCAGGCCCAGGTTGGTGGCGCCCGGCTTGGTCGGCGAATATTCGAACGGGCCGCCCGAGATGTTGCAGACCCAGAGCGTGCGCATGAACTTCAGCCCGGGCAGGCGGCTCAGGTTCTTCGTATGCCATTCGCGCAGCTGCGGATTCTTGGAGCGGGCGCCCACGATGGGGTTCTTCACCACCGCGTCGCTGAAGTCATCGACCACCGCGGCGATCGCGAAGACGCCGCCCAGCCGGTCGTAGAGGCTGGGTTCGGCGTCGGCGGCCGCGGCGATCGCCGGGACTGCGACGAGCGCGCTCGCGGCCACGGCGGCGCCGGCGACCTCGAAGATCCGCCGGCGCGTGGCGGCGTTGTTGGAAGGGGCTTGGGCAGGCTTGAGGGGTTCGGTCACGGCGACCTCCTTGAGCGCGGCGGCCGGTCAACCCGGGGATACGGGTTGCCGGCGGCGCGCACCCATTGGATGCCGCTGGGTGGCCGGCGTTCCCGCCGCCGGTCAGTCGGTCAGGTTGGCGGGGACCTTGCCTCCGTTGGCGGCCACGCGGGTCATGACCTGCTTGTGCAGCCAGATGTTCATCGCCGCGCTGTCGCCGGTGTCGCCGGTGTAGCCGAGCTCGTGGGCCAGGGCCTTGCGGTTCTCGAGGCTGGAATCGATGTCCAGCAGCTTCATCAGGTCGACGATCGAGGTGCGCCAGTTGAGCTTCTGGTCGGCGTGGGCGGCCTTCTCCTCAAGCACGCGCTCGACATCGACCGGCTGGAACGAGGCGGCCTCGGCCGGCCGCTGGGCGGGGGCGGGAGACGCCGTCGGCGTGGCGGTGGTCGAGGTCGGAGCCGGGTTGGCGTGCGTCCCGGGAAGCGGCTTGGTCGGGTCGATCCCGAAGATCTTGCCCATGATATTGCCGAGCACTGAACCGATAGACATGGAGGCCTCCTGATCGCGGGACGTCGCGCTGTCCGTGCAACGCCTCGGCGGGCGAATGGATGCGGGAGGGCCTGATACGAGTGAGGGCGGATGTGTGCGCCACATCCGCCCTCGGAATTTCGACGGCCGTGAGGGCGACCGCGTAACTCGTTCGACCGCCAGCGAGTCGCCGGCAGTTAATTCCTAGTATCTCGCTGTAGATTAAAAATCAAGCCGCCAGATTGTCGCACGTGAGTAACGATACGCGTTAACCGTGTGGAACGCCCAGCGTCGTCGGTTCAGGCCGTGACCCACCTGCGCGCGTAGGCCGAGGATGCCTCATCGAACTCGCGCTTCAGCCGCGCGACCAGTTCCGCGGTGGGCGGGACGTCATCGATCGAGCCGACCCCCTGGCCGGCGGACCACACCGATTTCCAGGCCTTCACCTCGTGGTCCAGCTCCTTGCCGAGGTCGACCTTGGTCTTGTCGGGCAGGGACTTGGGATCGAGCCCGTTGGCGATCAGCGACTGGCTCATGAAGTTGGCGGGAATGCCGGAAATCGCGGGGGTGTAGACGATGTCGGCGGCGTGGGCGTCGTCGATCATCTGCTTGTATTCATCGGGCGCGCGGCTCTCGGTGGTGTTGATGAAGCGGGTGCCGAGGTAGGCGAAGTCGGCGCCCAGCATCATCGCCGTGGCGATGTCGCGGCCCGAGCTCATGCAGCCCGACAGGATGATGCAGCCGTCGTAGAACTGGCGCACCTCGTTGAGCAGGGCGAAGGGACTCCAGGTCCCGGCATGGCCGCCCGCGCCGGCGCAGACCAGGATCAGGCCATCCACGCCCGCCTGCGCCGCCTTCTGGGCGTGGCGCACGGTGGTGATGTCGTGGAACACCAGGCCGCCGTAACTGTGCACCGCGTCGACCACGTCCTTCACCGCCCCCAGCGAGGTGATCACCAGCGGCACCTTGTGCGCCACGGTCACTTCCATGTCGGCCATGACGCGCGGGTTGGTGGGGTGGACGATGATGTTGACGCCGTAGGTGGCGTCATCGGGGCCCAGCGCCGCCTTGATCTGGTCCAGCCACTGGGAATAGCCCTCGGTGGTCCGCTGGTTGAGGGCCGGGAAGGTGCCGATGACCCCCGCCTTGCAGGATGCGATCACCAGCTCGGGCCCGGAGACCAGGAACATCGGCGCGGCGATGACCGGCAGCTTCAGGCCGTTCTGCAGGGCGGCGGGAATGGCCATGGCGTCCTTCGGGGTTTCGTTTCGATACGCATAGCCGCCGGGCCCGGGGCGGAACAAGGCGCCGCTAGGGAAGGCTGGGCCCGAAAGTCCGGGGCGGATAAGGCCAAGCTACGATTTTCGAATGGCTCCGCTGTCATCGAATCGGCGGCGGGACGTATCCTTGCAGGAGCGACATCAACCGTCCTGATTCGGGAGAAAGCCGATGACGAACCGTACCCTGACCGCCGCTGTCGGCTGTCTCGCTTTGCTTGCCGCGCCTGGGGTTGTGAACGCCCAGATCGTCGATGTCGCCTCGCGAGGGGAAATGACCGGATCGACCGTCGCCATCGCCGCGCCGGCGCGCACCTCCGCTGACCAGATCCGCGCCGACATCTGGGCCGCCAACGCCCAGCGCAAGGCCGACTTCGCCCGCCGCTCGGCCGAGTACAAGGCCGCCAAGGCCGCCTACGATGACCAGCTGGCCCGCTCCGCGGCAGAGGCCGCGCGCATCCAGGCCGACTACGATGCGCGCCAGGCGGCCTATACCGCCGAAGTGGCCGCCTACCAGGCCAAGCTGGACGCCTGTCACGCCGCCCAGGGCCGTGGCTGTCGTTGGCCGAGCCCGCCGCCGCGCCGCTACGGCGGCTAGTCGGAAGGCTCCAGGCCCTCATCGGGCTCGTTGGCGATGACGGCGGCGGCCGAAGGCCAACGCCGTGTCGCCTTCAGTCCCAGGCCCTTGCAGACGGCCTGGTAGATAAGGTCGTCGTCGGTGAATTCCCCCGGCTCGGGCAGCCGTTCTGCCAACAGGTCGCCGTTGGCGTGGAAGAACCAGTTCTCCTCGGTCACGGCCTTGCGGCTGCAATCCCAGGTCTGGTCCGACACCATGTAGCGCGTGCCCTCGCCGACGTGGGTCACGAACTCGATCGAGTCCGGCCACAGGGTGCGCACGCGGCGCGGCCGGCCCCGGTGCGGCATCAGCTTGGCGGCGTCATGGGATTCGACCCAGGCAGAGCGCCCGTCGGCGGCCTCCAGCCGCACCCAGGTGCTGGCGTTGTAGCGCGCCGCGGTGGCGGCCAGCTTGCGCCATTTGGCGCTGTCGGCGTCGCCGTCGGCGGCAAGCGCCGAGCCCGCCAGGGCCAGGCCGGCCAGCAGGGCGAGGGCGAGCTTGCTCATGGGTGCTCCATTCAATGGCCGCCGGAGGGTTCGCGATCGCTGTCGGACGGTTCGACGGGTTCGCGGTCGGGTTCGCCGGGCCCCTGGTTCCAGCGGTTGGGCGGCCTGTGCGCCGCCGGCGGCGCGTGGCCCGAGGCCTCATAGTCCATCACCTCGCGGACCGACCCCAACTCCACGTCGCTCTCATAGTCCGCGCCCTGGCAGACCATGGCGAACACCGCCCCGACCGGCGAGCGCAGGTCGACTTCACGCTCGGGCGTCTCGCCGACTTCCTGCAAGGGCTGGTCGTGGACGTCGAAGGGATGGACCGTTTCGCTGACCCCGCCGCCGCAGTCGAAGGCGTAGTCCGATACGACGTATCGCGTTCCGCGCGGCAGCCGGCCCTGGGCGGGATGGGTCCACAGCACCCGCGCCCGGGCATGTCCGCCGCCGTCAACGCCGCCCAGATCTTCGGACGAAATCCAGAGAGTGCGGCTCCCGCCGATGTCGACGCGGCTCCAGCCGCTGTCGTCGAATTCCTGGGCTGCCGCCGCCCCGGCCGCCACCGACAGACCGAGCGCCACCGCCAGGCCCAACGCCACTCTGCACATGCTCTCCACCCCGAATTGACGCCTCTTGGGTGGCGAGCATGGCCCAAGCTGGGGTAGGGACCAAGCCATGAGCACCGACACCTCCGGCCTGACCCAGCTGGGCGGCCACATCCAGGCCCCGACCGATCCCGACCAGGCGGTGCTGGAGCGCGCGCCCAATCCGCACCCGGACACCCTGTACCTGGCGCGCTTCACCGCGCCGGAGTTCACCTCCTTGTGCCCGGTGACCGGCCAGCCCGATTTCGCGCATCTAGTGATCGACTATGCGCCGCAGGACTTCATCGTGGAGTCCAAGAGCCTGAAGCTGTTCCTGCAGTCGTTCCGTAACCACGGCGCCTTCCACGAGGACTGCACCATCCAGATCGGCAAGCGCATCGTCGACGCCATCGCGCCGAAATACCTGCGCATCGCCGGCTACTGGTACCCGCGCGGCGGCATCCCGATCGACGTCTTCTGGCAGACCGGCGAGCCGCCCAAGGGGCTTTGGCTCCCCGATACCGGCGTGGCCGGCTACCGGGGGCGTGGGTAAGTTCCCTTCTCCCCTTGAGGGAGAAGGTGGTCTTCGAAGAAGACCGGATGAGGGGTGTCAGCGGCTAGGGAGGGGAATTTGACTTCGGGTCCGCCCGGCGAACGTCTCGCCGACACCCCTCATCCGTCTCGCTCCGCGAGCCACCTTCTCCCTCAAGGGGAGAAGGGGCGCCTTCCGCTCGAGGCTTGGGGCCGCGACCTCCTCACACGCCTGCAGGCTCACGCCGACCGTAGCCAAGTCGGCCGCTGGGCCTTCGAATTCCTCATGTTCGGCCTCAAGCAGGGCTGGGCCTGCCTGTTCGGCGGGCTGATGCTGGCCCTGCTGTTCGGCACCGGCTTCCTGTGGCCCAGGGACGCCGCCTTCGCCCGCTACGACTTCCTGGTCATCGCCGCCGTGGCCATCCAGGCCGGCATGCTGTGGCTGAAGCTGGAGAGCTGGGAGGAGGCGAAGGTGATCTTCGTCTTCCACGTCGTCGGCACCATCATGGAGCTGTTCAAGACCGCGCACGGCTCCTGGCTCTATCCCGAGCCGGGCCTGCTCAAGATCGGGGCGGTGCCGCTGTTCTCGGGCTTCATGTATGCGGCGGTGGGCAGCTACATCGCGCGCATCTGGCGCATCTTCGACATCCGCTTTTCCCACTATCCGCCCAGGTGGGCGACCTGGCTGCTGGCGGCGGCGATCTATGTGAACTTCTTCGCCCACCACTGGCTGCCGGACATTCGCCTGGGGCTGTTCGCGGCCACGGGCCTGCTGTTCTGGCGCAGCTGGTTCTGGTTCACCCCCGACCGAAAGGAACGGGGCATGCCGGTGCTGCTGGGTTTCGGCCTGGTGGCCCTGTTCATCTGGATCGCCGAGAACGTCGGCACCTATTCCCACGCCTGGCTCTACCCCGGCCAGGAGCACGGCTGGAGCCCGGTGTCCGTGGCCAAGGTCGGCAGCTGGTACCTGCTGATGATCATCAGCTTCGTGCTGGTCTCGCTGGTGCACCAGCCGGCCGAGCGCCGCGCCGCCGAGGCCGTCGCCCTGGCCTGAAATCCGCGACGCGGGCGTTGGCGAGGATGCGGACGGCGTCCCCGGCCATGGCGGCGCCGTCCCCGAGGATGGCGACGGCGCTTCGCAGGATGCGCACCGCGGCCCTCGGGCCGCATCTTGCCCCGACCAGGCGCCGCACGCCCTGATCCGGGACGCCGTTTCGGCCCTGGCAGGCCTGTTTTCGAGCCCGTTTTCGCCCTGTTATCGCATCTGCGCCCGCCCACGCTTTCGCACGGGTTTGACGCGCGCCCCCGGATCAACGGACCATAGTCGTCGCCGCCGGGAATAGCCTTTCGCTACAAGGCTTAGCCCACGGCCACCCGGCGCCTCGCGGGAGTTGTCCGACGGCCGGCAGACGACAGAACCATCAGGCGCAGGCGAGCAACGCTTGCTCGCGGAACAGGAGGAACAGAAAAACAGACGCGACGCGGCTTAGCCGAGCTTGGAGGTCAGGGCCGCGATGTCGGGTCGGGCGCGCTCCAGGGGCGCTTCCGGCGGCGTGCCGATGTGGATGAAGCCGGCCACGCGCTCGCCCTCGGCCAGGCCGAGCAGGGGCCGCGACGCCGCCTCGTAGGCGTACCAGTCGGTGATCCAGTTGGCCCCGAAGCCCATGCCATGCGCCGCCAGCAGCATCAGGGTGCAGACGGCGCCGGACGACAGCACCTGCTCCCATTCGGGGACCTTGGGGCTCTCCACCGGCTTCGAGACGACCATGATGGTGATCGGGGCGGAGGCCAGCTTTGCCAGCTTGGCCAGGGCTTGGTCGGGGTTTGGCTGGGAGGCCGCGAGTTTCGTCAGGGCCTCGACCAGCCGCGCCTTGGGCTCCGGCTCGATGACCACGAAGCGCCAGGGCGCCAGCTTGCCGTGGTCGGGGGCCCGGGCGGCGAGCGCGATCAGGTCGGCGACCTGAGCCGGGTTCGGCCCCGGCGCGCCCAGGGTCTGGGCGGGAGACGATCGGCGCCGCGCCAGGATGTCGAGCAGCTCGGGCCGGGACTGGATCGGCAGCGGATCGCCGAGGTCGGGGAAGGGCAGGCTCAAAGGGGGGTCCGATCGCTGTCGAGGTCGGCGGGGAGTTGCGGACGCAGCTTCAGGTCCGAGCTCCCCGCGCGCAGGTGGTAGGTGCTTTCAAGTTCGGTCTGGCGCTCGCCGTCGACGGTGATCTCCTCGCGAATGACATTGGGATCGTCGCCGCGGAAGAAGGCCTGGCACATCGTCTTGCCCTCGAAATCGGCGAGCTGGGACAGGAACAACAGCCGCAGGCCCATCGAGGCGTCCGCCGCCAGGGGCGTGCCGTCCAGGGTGAAGGAGAAGCGGGTGCGCTGGGCCTCGACCTTGCTACAGATCCGGTCGCCGTCGATCTGGTCCACGTCGGCGATGAACACCTGCAGGCGCGGGCTGGACTGGAGCAGCAGGGTAGAGGTCTCGGCCAGACGGCCGTCGGGCATCAGCCGGATCAGGCTGACCACGTCGCAGTCGTCGGTGGCGGCCTCGTATTCCTCGCACCAGAGGAGTTCCTGGCGGGCGACGTCGCGGATTTCATCGCCGGTCATGCGGTGTTCGGAGGCGAAGGCGGCGGCCGGGACAAGCGAAAGGGCGGCCGCCATCAGGGCAATCAGGAAACGCATCACTTCACCTCTTCACGCCGCCGGCTCCAATAGACCCAATTGGCGCGCCGACGGCTAGTTACAAGCTTTGGCGGACTTGCGGAACGCGTCGCGGCTGGCGCTTCGTCTGCGAAGGCCCCATCTGCCGGTTAACGACGCCCCCGCGGGCGTCGTGCTAGGATCGGCCTGACATGCCGGAATCGGGAGAAACGGTTCGATGAGCCGCAAGCTTGAAGTGGTCTCGGGGGAGGCGGGCGTGTGGCGCTCGCTGCTCGACGAGGCCGATGCGATCGCCCGCCACGAGCCGGCCCTGGCCTCGCTGCTCAACGGGGTGATCCTGCGCCACGAAGGCATGGCCTCGGCCCTGTCCTTCCAGCTGGCCCGCAAGATCGGCGAGGAGGGCGTCTCGGCGCTCACCGCGCGCGAGTTCTGCGCCGAGGCCTATGCCGCCGATCCTTCGATCGTGACCGCGGCCGAGGCCGACCTGAAGGCGGTGCTGGAGCGCGACCCGGCGGCGCGCGGTTACCTGCCGGCGTTCCTTTTCTACAAGGGCTTCATGTCGCTGCAGGTCTACCGCGTGGCGCACTGGCTGTGGATCCACGGCCGCGAGATGATGGCGTTGCACCTGCAAAGCCGCACCTCGGAGCTCTTCCAGGTCGATATCCATCCCGCCGCCAGGATCGGCTCGGGCGTCTTCGTCGATCACGCCACCGGCGTGGTCATCGGCGAAACCGCCGTGGTCGGAGACGACGTCTCCATGCTGCACGGGGTGACCCTGGGCGGCACCGGGGCCCAGCGCGGCGACCGCCATCCCAAGATCGGCAAGGGCGTGCTGCTCGGCGCGGGGGCCAAGGTGCTGGGCAACATCACCATCGGCGACTACGCCAAGATCGCCTCGGGTTCGGTGGTGCTGAAGGACGTTCCGTCCCATTGCACCGCGGCGGGCGTCCCCGCCCGGCTGGTGAACTGTCCCACCTGCGAAGAGCCGGCGCGGACCATGGACCACACCGTGCCGGAGATCCTCGACTTCGTGATCTGACGCGCCGCAAGGCTTGCTACGCCCCGGCGTTCCCGCCTAAACCCTCGCAGACGAAAGCGAGGGTTCGACGTGACCGAGAACGACATCCGCAAGATCGAAGCGCACCTGAAGCGCCTGTTCGGCTCGCCCACCCTGAACGTGCGCCCGCGCCCGCGCCTGAAGGATTCCGCCGAGGTCTACGTCGGCGATGAGTTCGTCGGCGTGGTCACCGACGACGAGGACGACGAAGGTTCGTTCAACTTCAACATGGGCATCATCCAGGAAGACCTGGAGTAGGCCGCAAACGAAAGCCCCCGGGGGAACCCGGGGGCTTTGCCTTGTTCATCAAGGGGTTGGGGTCAGATCACCCCGAGCATGCTGGCCACCAGCGGGTGGCGCACGATGTCGGCGTCCTTGAGGCGCACCACCGAGATGTCCGGCACTTCCTCCAGGCGCGTGGCGATGTCGCCCAGCCCCGAGATCCCCGGCAGCAGGTCGGACTGCTGCGGGTCGCCGGTGACCACCATGGTCGAGCTCCAGCCCAGGCGGGTCAGCAGCATCTTGAGCTGCACATAGGTGCAGTTCTGCGCCTCATCGATGACCACGAAGGCGTTGTTGAGCGTGCGGCCGCGCATGTAGCCGACCGGCGCGATCTCGATCAGTCCTTCCGCCATCAGGGCGCGCACCCGCTTCATCGACAGCCGGTCCGAGAGGGCGTCGTAGAGCGGACGCAGATAGGGCGCGAGCTTGTCCTCCATGTCGCCGGGCAGGAAGCCGATCGACTCCCCGGCCTCGACGGCGGGACGCGAGAGCACGATGCGCGCCACCTTGCCGGCTTCCAGCGCCTCGACGGCCTTGGCAATGGCCAGGTAGGTCTTGCCGGTGCCGGCGGGGCCAAGCGCCATGACCAGGCTGGCGCGGTCGATGGCGGCGATCAGTTCGGCCTGACCGTCGGACTTGGGCTTGATGGTCTTGAGGTAGGACTGGCCGCGGTCGTCGTTGGAATGTCCCAGCGGGCTCCAGGCGCGGTCGACCGGCAGACGGCGAATCTTGCCGTCATTGGCGTAATCGCCGCCTTCGTAGCTGTTTTCACGAGCCTGACGCTTGAGCGCACGCTTGGTCATCTACCGCCTCCAACTGGGCATGAAAAAAGGGCGAGGCCGTAATGGCCGCGCCCTCGGATGGGGTTGTGGATATGCGGGACAGGTGCGACGGCGCCCGGCGGCTCCGTTGTTGAACTGTACAGAAACGCTGGAAGCGCCACTCCGTACCCCGCTCTAGGCCGGAACGTGATGTCCCGGCTCTCGATCCTGCGGCCCGAATTCGTATTCGATTTCGTGCTTTCGAATCGCAACCCTACAATGAGGGTAACGTCCTTTCCGGAACGTTAAACAGTAGAAACGTCGCAGTTACGGGGTGTTCTGATGAATATTTATGCTTTGGGCGACAAGACGCCGCAGCTGCCTCCGGCGGGCGAATACTGGATAGCGCCCGGGGCAGTCGTAATAGGTGATGTGATTCTCGCGAAGAACGCCAGCATCTGGTTCGGCGCCATCGTCCGCGGCGACAACGATCCCATCACCATCGGCGAGAACACCAACATCCAGGACGGCAGCGTGCTGCATTCCGATCCCGGCGTTCCGCTGCACATCGGCCGCGATGTCACCGTCGGCCACATGGCCATGGTCCACAGCTGCACCGTTGGCGACAATTGCCTGATCGGCATCGGGGCGGTGATCCTCAGCCGAGCAAGGATCGGGAACAACTGCCTCATCGGCGCCGGCGCTCTTATCCCCGAGGGCAAGGAGATCCCCGACAACAGCCTGGTGGTCGGCTCGCCCGGGCGGGTGGTGCGCCAGCTGCTGCCGCACCAGGTCGACTTCCTGACCGGCTCCGCCCAGCACTACGTCGAGAACTGGAAGCGTTATGCGCGGGATTTGAAGCCGGTTTGACAGGGGGCCGAACGCCGCCGCGACCCACCGATTCAGGGGGTTGTCAGGGGCAGATTTCGCGATAGTCGGCTATATTCAATAAGTTATCTTACGCGATACGTAGCCCGTCGTTCACCACCAACCTGAGGTGACCACGGCCGTCGCCGCTGGCCAGGCGCGCGTTCATCTCCACCACCGGCTTGCCGCCCAGGCGCGCCACCAGCGACGTCGGCTGATACAGGCCCAGCAGCCGCTCGACGCGGCCGTCCTGGCCGGCCAGGGGCGCCAGGGTGATTTCGAGGCCAAGCGTGCGGCCATCCTGGCTGAAGCCTTCGCAGGTCAGCACCGAGGGGTCGGGGTCGTTCAGCGCGGACAGCGCCGCCTGGGTCACCACGCGCCGGCCGACTGGCGAGAACAGCGCCTGGAAGTCCGAGCCGCGCAGGGACTTGGCGTGCAGGTCGATGAGGAATTCGCCGGCCAGCCGGAAGGGCAGGGCGCCGGTTCCCAGCTCCAGCATGAAAATCTGCGGCAGCAGCTCGCTGACCTGGGCCGGGTCGAAGGCCTGGCGTCGTGGCGTGGCGGTTCCCAGCGTCAGGGAGCGCCAATAGCCGATGAGATGTTCTGTATTGGTATGAAACACAGGACCACCCTCCGGGCCGTTTCACGCAAGAAGCCGGCCGGGCCGGCGCCACACGGCGGCGGCATGGTGAACAGCCGCGACCGCAGACGTTGGAATCGCCGTTCGTCAAAGGCTTGGCCGGGCGGGCTGAATCGCTGTGGAAAGAAACGATTTCGGAACGTTTCTTGCATCAAATGGGGCGCTTATTCCGAGGAGCCGTCCCATGCTCGCACGGTGGAAATTCTGGATCGCAGCCCTGGCGGGTCTGTTCATTGTGTCGTTGGCCGATGCGGCCGCGGCGCAGTGCTGCTCCCCGCCTCCGCCGTGTTGCCAGCCGCCGCCCCCGCCGCCGCCGCCGACCCCCAGCTGTAACTGCGGGGGGCACGGGGTGCATGTGCCGGGCGTGAACGTCATCGTGCAGCAGCCGGTCATCGCGGTCGCCGGCGCGGGCGCCCAGGCCGGGGCCAGCGCCCAGGCCGGCTCCACCGTCTTCTTCGGCGGCGGTTCCTCCTGGTATGTCGAGCAGGAAACCCCCACCCTGATCCAGGGCCTCAACGTCGAGGGCGGCGAGGCGTTGCTGCGCCGGGTGGCCTATGAGGCCAAGCGCAAAATCACCAAGCGCGTCATCATCCAGGCCGTGTGTATCGACGACCTGCGCTCACCCCACCCCGCCTCCCAGGTCCGCCCGGATCGCGAGGTCGAGGACAGCTACGAGGGCGAACTGTACCGCTGCATCGCCGGCTCACACCTGCAACTGACCATCGCCGACTGGCGCGAGGACATGTCGCTGGAAGGCGGCCAGCTGATGGAGTGCGGCAAGGGCGAGTCGATCTGGCATTCGGCCGGCGGCGAAATGACCTGCCGTCCCCAGATCCCGGCCCGCGATTGCAATGAACGCTCCCTGCTGCGCCGCTACGGCGCGGGGATCAAAATCCTGACGCTGGTGCGCGAGGAGGCCTACACGGCCTACCGCGAGGAGGCCTCGAGCGAGACCCGAACCTATTCGATCGTCCTGGACGGCGGTGTCGGCGGGATCATCCACTGATCCGAAAATAACGGGAGCCGACCTCCCCCTTCAGGCTGGGTTCAGGACCAGCCGCTAGTTTGACGGCGTCGACTCCGTTCGACAGTGTCCTGAGTGTGAAACTTAACCCCCGGCGGCCCTCACCGCCGGGGGTTTTTTCATGGCCGCCGTCAGCCGGCTCGTCGGACCGGGATCGCGACCTCGTTGCGACGCAGGAACGGCGGCGTCCAGGGGGGATCGTAGAACCAAGCCACGGCCGGGCCGGCGGCGCGCCAGCCCCTTAGCGTCGCGGTGCGCTTCAATTCGGCCATCCGCCGGTCGACGGCTTCGCCGCTTCGGTCGCCGGAGAATCGCAGGACGGCGTAGTCCTCGGCGGGCAAGGCGACGATACGAACGTCCCGATCCTTGGGCTGGGGAAGGGTTTCCCGCGTGTAGCGCGAGGGCATGATGAACTGGATGCGCCAGCCCCCCACTGCGTCGCCCGCCTGGACGACCGGAGCGGTCATGGCGATGGATTGCGAGGCGGCGGCCCCGCTCTGGGCCACCGGCGCGGTCATGGCGATCGAGGCCTGGGCCGTGTTGCCGCCGAAGATGTAGGCGGCCAGCTTTCGAAAGCCGCTGTTCCGCGCGGCCTCGGCGGAGCCCTGGACCGTGACTTCCGCGGCCAGACGGGGGCCGTAATGGCGAACCTCGAAAGCCCCGACCTTTTCCCGAACCTCGTAGCGGGGCTGTTCGGTCGCCTGGACGGCGCCGGCTCCGAGCAGCGAGGCGGCGAGGCCGATCACCGAGGAGGCAAGCTTGGCGGGCGTCTTCATGACGAGTCTCCAGTCGCGCGGCTGACCACCCGGGAAGGGACGGCCCAAGCATGTCGTTAGCAGCTGCTACGACCCTGTCGCTGCGATGGATCAACTCGTGGCGCTAGTGGCCCGTAGGCGCCCCCTGCGGCACGATCACCAGCTTCCAGGCCTTGTCGTCCGCCATGTACTGGCGAGCGGCCGCCTGCACGTCGGAGGCCGTAACGCGCTGCAGGCCCGAGATCGAGGCGCGGATGGCGTCGAGGCGGCGCGGGTCGGTCTGCGAGCCTTCCAGCTGGGCCATCCAGTACTCGTTGGTGTCCTGGGCCTTGAGGATCTGCTCAACCCGCGGGCGGCGCGCGCGTTCCAGTTCGTCGGCGCTGACGGGATTGTCGCGCAGGTCCTTGGAGATGGCGGCCACCGCGGCGAAGAAGGCGTCCAGCTTGTCCGGCGGCGCCTCCACCGAGGCCGAGACGTATCCATAGCCTGGGAAGGCCCAGGCGGCCTCAAGGTCGGTGTCGGGTGAATAGGTCACCCCCTGGCGCTCGCGCAGCTCATCCAGCAGCCGCAGCTGCAACACGAGCTCGAGCATGCGCAGCTTGCGCGCCTCCTGGGCGTGGGCGGCGAAGTCGACGCCCGGCCAGGCGATGAAGCCCATGGCCTGGTCAGGCCGGCCCTTGTGGGTGAGACGGACGGGTCGGGGCGTGGGGGCGGGGAAACGCACCACGGACGCAGCCGGGGGCGGGGTCACTGCGGCGGGGCGAGCGGGCAGGGCGCCGAAGGTGGCCCCCACTTCCTGGATGGCCGTGTCCACGGAGATGTCGCCGACCACGATGACCTCGATCGGTCCCTTGTCCATGCCGGCCAGCGCCTCGCGCAGGGTGTCCAGGCGCGCCGCCTGGAAATCCTGGCGGCTGGGGAAGCGCCAGCGCACGTCGCCCGACCGCAGCATCGCCTGGCCCTCGCGGCTGAACACGCCGCCGGGGGTGGAATCGAGCTGGTCCATGATGCCCAGGCCATAGGTGCGCACCCGCTCGAACGGCTCGGGCCGCCAGGCGGGATCCGTCAGATAGGCGCTCAGCACGTCGACCTGGCGGCGGAAGTCCTGGGGCCGGGTCCGGCCCGACAGCACGAAGGCGTCCTCATCGACGCTGAGCGATGCGCCATAGACGGTGGAGGCCAGGGTCTGTTCCAGTTCCTGGGCCGTCAGCTGGCCAAGCCCGCCCTCGATATATTCCAGGCCGGCGGCCCAGATCAGGGCCTGGCGGTCGCGCGGCAGGTCGAGGTAGCCATTGCCGACACGCACCTCGACCAGCACCTGGTCGTCGCGGAACTTGGTCGGTTTGACGGTAAGGCGCACGCCGTTCTCGAAGCGCACGAAGGTGGTGTCGAGGTCGAGCACGTCGCGGGTTTCCGCGACCTTGCCGGGTTCGCCGGCATCGTCGTAGGGCCAGGGCTTGGCGACGATGGTCGGCGGGGCGGTGACGGGGGCCTGCTGCGACTGGGCGAAGGCCGCGGCCACGGCGGCGTCTCCGCCTGCGATGGCGGTCGGGCTGGTGACCAGCACCAGCGGACCGTTGCCGGTGAACTGGGCCTTCAGCTCGGCGGTGACGGTCTCGGCTTTCAGGTCCTTCACCGTCTGTTCGAACAGGTCGAGGTCGAACTCGTCGGAGGTGAACACCTCCCTGGAGTTGACGCTGTCCACCACGCCCTCCGCCAGGTTGGGCGTGCGGCGGGTGGCGACGCCGGCGACGGCGGCCTGCAGCTGGGTGCGGTATTCGGCGATCTCGCGGTCCAGCTCGATCTGCTGGACGCCGAACTGGACGATGCGGCGCTGTTCCCGCTCGGCGGCCTGCAGGTTCTGCAGCCACTGGCCGGCCTGGCCATTGACCGACAGGACGGTCAGGTCCGCGGCGCGCGTGTCGGTATAGCGAAAGGCGCCGGCGCCGATGAAGGGCGGGTTGGCCTGGCGGGCCAGGTTCTCATAGCGGCGGTTGAGCACGGCGAAGCCGAGTTCGCGGATCAGCCGTTGCTTGCGGCGCGCGACGCTGTCGGCCGACAGGTCCGGCGGATTGACCCAGGCGACCTGGACCGAAGGCTGGCCGCCGGCCTCGACGATCACCTTGGCTTCGGTTCCGCGGCGGGCGACGGCGCCAAGGTCAGGATCACGCCCGGCCGGGCCCGCTGCCTGCCAGTCGGCGAAGTGGGCCTGGATCTTGGCTTCCATGGCGGCGACGTCGAAATCGCCGACGGCCACCAGGGTCATCCGCTCGGGGCGGTAATAGGCGTTGTAGAAGGCCAGGAAGCCGTCGCGTTTGGCGGTCTTCAGCACCTCATCCTCGCCGATCGGGAAGCGGCGCGGCGGCAGCTGGCCCTGCAGCAGGAAATTGTAGCGCTGTTCCAGGATCCGGTAGGCTGGCGAGGCGCGGGTGCGCTCCTCGGACTGGACTACGCCGCGTTCACGGTCGATGGCGGCGTCCTCCAGCAGCATCGAGCCAGTGGCCTCGCGCAGCAGCATCAGGCCGGTGTCCAGCGTGGCGTCGTCGGACTTGGGCAGGTCCAGCTCGTAGACCGTCTCCTCGAAATTGGTCGAGGCGTTGGTGTCGGGCCCGAAGGCCAGGCCGGCGCGCTCCAGGATTTTGACCATGTCGCCCTCGGGCACATGGGTGGAGCCGTTGAAGGCCATGTGTTCGAGGAAGTGCGCCAGGCCGCGCTGGTCATCGCTCTCCATCAGCGAACCGGCGTCCAGCCGCAGGCGCAGCGAGGTCTGGCCCGGCGGGGTGGCGTTGTGCATCAGGATGTAACGCATGCCGTTGGGCAGGCGGCCGAACTTGAGGCCCGGATCGGGCGGCAGGTCGGCGGTTGTGGGGGCCGGGGCCGTCGTCGGGGCCGGGCGCGCACGGTCGGGCTGCGGCGGACGTTCCGGCTTGGGCTTGGGATGGAAGAGCGAACCGAGGGCGCCACGCACGCCGTCCAGTGGGGCGGCGGCGGCCCGCCCGCCGGCGATTCCGGCGGTGAGCGTCAGGGCGGCCAGCGCCACGACCAGGGCGCGGTTCAACTTCAGCATACGGCAGACCTCACGGCATGAGGCGCGAGGTAAACCCGGGGGTTGGGGCTAATACAAGGCGTTTGAACGGGACGAGCGGCGATCAGCCGCCCGGCGAACTGACCCAGAAGTTGGCCGTGTTGCCGACCGCCGTTGACGTGCCCGTCAGCGAACGGCCGGGGCCGGTCAGTTCGACCGTCGAGCTGGAGCTGACGCCGCCGGAATTCACCTGGCTGTTGCGCGCCACCAGCGTCCCCTGACACTCGCTGCAGGCATAGCCGGTGGTGGCGTTGCCGATGGCGGTCGAGGAGGCGTAGCTGTCGTAGCCGCCATTGCCCTGGAAGTCTGCCGTGGCTTCCACGCCACCGGAATTGAACTGGGTGTTGTCGATCTCGACGTAGGCGCCGTTGTTGCCGGCCAGCGAGGAGTTGCCCATGCCCACCGCCTGGGCCGAGCCGAGGCCGTAGTCGTAGCTGAGCACCACCGCGTCGGCCTGGACGAAGGAGATGTTCGACTGGGTGGCGCCGACTTCCAGCGACCCGTCCTCGTTGGTGGCGGCGATGTTGTTGGCCACGGAGGCGGCCGAGCCCTGGATTTGCCAGGCGTTGGCGGCGGAGACGAAGGTCGAGGCCTGGGTGCGATCGCCGGCCATGGCCTGGTCGACAATCAGGGTCTGGGTCGTGCCGTCGGTCCCGGAGGACGAGACGTTGTTGGAGGTCGCCGCGGCGGAGTAGGCCGCCGGGGCGGGGATGTACTGGGTGTAGGCCTCGACCTCGGCGGAGGTTGCCGCCGTGCTCGATTGGCTGACCGTCGCGGAGATTGTCGCGCCGGTCGAGGATCCGAAGCCCTGGCTGTTGGCCAGCGCCGTGGCGCCGATGCTGTCGCCGCCCTCGGTGTGGGCGGTGTCGCCGAACACCTCGGTGCGCGCGGCGATGCCGACGGTTCCGGTGGTCTGGGTGACGGCGGCGGTCATATCCGCGCCATAGGCCCCTGCGTCGCCGGTGTTGCCCACGGCCTCGGTGACCAGGGTGACCTGGCCGCTGATGGTTCCGTCGGCGTTCAGCGTCGTGGTGGCGCCGGCATTGCCGTTCATGGTCTGGTTGGAGGTCAGGTCCAGCGAGCCCGAAGTCACCGCGCCCGACAGCGCGTTGCCGGTCGCCGTGGTCACGGCGGTGACGGTATCGTCCAGGTCGACGACATTCAGGGTCTGGTCGGCGAAGATGTCGCCGGACTGGGTCTGGTCGTTGAGGACAATGGATTGGGCGAGACTAGTTCCGGCCGCGGCGAACGTCGCGATCACGGCGGCTGTCCCAGCGATCAGGATCCGCGCGGGTCGAGCCATTGTTGTCTCCCGTCGTATTGTAAGCCGGCACGAAGGCGCCGGTGACGCCCGCCGTACTCAGCGGATCGGAACGCGAGTCCAGGCAGACTTCCGGACCCGACGCGCCGTACAGATTGGCCATCATCTCCAGAACGCCGCGCTCGATAGTGGCGCGCACGGCCAGCTGGATCGGTTCCAGACCACCTTCGCCCGCCGAGATGTCGAAAACGTTTCCGTTCCAGAAATCGAAGACGCCGGCTGAGACTTCGCGGCCGATGATCTGCTTCTGGTAGGAGATGACGTCGACCACCTCGAGGCTGCGGGTCTCGACCAGGCGAAGATCGACGCCGATGTTCATGACGAACATGCGGGCGTGGAAGCCGGCCTTCAGACCCGTGGCAGCGGTCTCGCCGCCGTTGGCGTCTCCGCCGACGGAGCGGATGTTGTAGTTCAGCTCGGTGATGCCGCCGACCAGGTAGAAGTCGGAGCCCGGGATCTGGCCCGCGGTGATGCGGCGGTAGGGGACCGGCTGGCCTTCCGGAACCGGGCCAGTCTCGTCGGAGACCAGGCGGTTGTTGGCGTACTTGAGCTCAAGCTCGGAAACCGATGTGTCGTAACGCTCGACGAGCCGTGCGCCGGCCTTGGCCAACGCCGAGATAGCCATGAGCGAGGCGCCCTGGGTGATCTTGCGTCCGCCCTCGGCCTCTTCCTTGCCGGTGTAGTCGCTGATGCGGCCGACCGCGACGCGGGGGGAGGGGAGGTTGTGCGCCCGCGCATAGTCGCCCAGGCACACCAGCGCCGCCGAGTAGGGCGTCGGATTGGCCGTCACCGGCGCGTTGCCGATGGGCGCGGCATAGCGGCCGCCGGGGCCTGCGACCGGCGTCATGCAGCCGCCCAGGGTCAGAGCCAGGGCGGCGGAGGCCAGCGCTAGGGCGCGGAAACGCTTAGGGGTGGTCATCGAGATCGACCTGTCCATTGAGCTCTACGGTGGCGGAGACGTCGCCGTTATTGATCTGTGTGGAGTCCACGATCACCGTGTTCCAGTTGCCCTGGACGGTGACGTTGAGATTGTTGCCGATGGCGGTCGCGCCGCCGATCTGGCCGAAGCCCGCGCCGGAGCCGCCGAAGCTGGCGCCCCAGGCGGCCGCGCTGGCCTGGGCCGAGGCGCTTGAGGTGACCACGCCATTGACCGCGATGAGGTTGCCATTGGCGTCGCGCATCGAGGTGTTGCCGATGCCGCGTTCTTCATCGCCCGGATTGCGGCCATAGCCGGCGTTGTAGGACGAGGAGGTGGCCGACAGGTTCTGGGCCATGGCGGCGCCCGCCGTGAGGCTGAGGGCGGCGAGGGCGATCCCGCTGACGAGGTGGTTGCGACGCATCTACTCTTCCCCTTCAGGGCGAAAATTCACCCTGATCTGCAAGCAATGGACGTGCCAAAGTCGAACAGGGTTCTTAAGAACCGCTTGAGATCGTCCGAACGAATGGCCGCACGGCTCGCATTTCAGGTGAACCTGAACGACGAATGGTACGCTTAGGGTTAACAAGGTGACGGTTGGGGGAGTGATCGGCGTGGCAGGAGCGACCCGGCAGGCGGCGCCGACCTTTGCCTGGCCGGCCTTCGTGGTCGCCCTGTCGATACCCTTGGTTTATTATCTGCAGGCCCAAGTCACCGACACCGACAGCCTTTACCGCGCCTACGGCCTGATGCCGTACGCGGTGGAGCACGGTGACTACGTCGGCCTTTTCAGCTCACTCTATCTGCACGGCAACTGGGCCCACGCCATCATGAACGCGGTGTTCGCGCTCGGCTTCGGCCTGC